>BNJU01001362.1_pt1 | contig 133893 bp, 181 predicted proteins | sample 8539281 | NCBI WGS metagenome assembly BNJU01 (sample SAMD00202456, study PRJDB9452) | human saliva metagenome | isolation source: human saliva | place: Japan
CTTTAATGAATGCACAGAGTGGACAGGGGAAGGAAAGAGCTTTGCTACCGGGTGGTAGAAAGTCTTTCCTTACTGGGCTATGTATCTTAACGGTTTTCCTATTCTTCCCAAACGCATGGGACTCGAACGGAAGAGCTGGTACTGGGGAAAGTTTGTGATTTGCTGGTCTGCGCGGGTGGAGACGGAACACCCGACTATCTTTATGAGATGCTACTCTGAGGAAAAAGCTGGATATTCCATGGGCTATTCCTGCGGCTCTACCAATGATTTGCCTCTTTAAGGAATTCCCAAGGATTTGCAGGGAGAATCAGGAGGCTATGGTGGAAGGAAAATGCTTGTTGCTATGATGTGAGGAAGTCTTCAGGAAAATATTTTAACTATATTGCGGCTGGCGCCTTTACCAAGGTGAGTTACAGGACAGACCAGGAATTGAGAACAATTTGGGACATTTGGCTTTATTTGCTGGAATCCCTTCGTGCCTTACCTGGAAAATATGCAGAGTATTCTAAAATTTCTGCTGAAATTCCGAAGAGGAGAAGTATATTTTGGAGCGTTTCCAACGCCTGTTCCGTGTGCAGGTTTTCAGGTTTGCCAGGACAGAACTTTCGGAAAGAGATGAGATATGTTGGCGGATGGAGAATTTGGGTTTTATTGATTCGCTCTCGAAAAATATCGGTGAGCTTGGAGAGATTGACTGGAACCCTGCTTCGAGATCCGGAGAAATCATCTCTGAGCTTTTTAAAACCCATTATTTGGGTTTCAAGGACCAAAGCCGGTGGAATGGACTTTCTGGACGGAGAGTTCGGAGTGCTTATAAAGTGGAGCAGTATGAAATACATAAACAAGGCAACAGGGATTATGATCCTAGAGCTGTATGAATACACCGGATACTTGTCTCGTAGAGGTGTCATTAAAGTAATCGATACATTGGATTTTCCTAGCAATAGAGGTCTGTCAGGTGAGTCTATGGGCCCGTCGGGTACTTGCGACAAGAGAAACGCAGTTTTCCTTGCAGTATCCGATGGCGACAGCGAGCAGATAGCGGGCTTGTTGATTCAGATCTCTGCTATCAAGAGCATCTGGTTGATTTTATGATCTTTTTATCGATACAAATTCACTCCAAATGCCGCCGGCATAGTGGACTACAGATACCGCATGGATAAATCGAATACGATATCCTGCTTATTAAAGGGTGAAGATGAGGAGCAGGATTTGTGCAGTGCTGGCCAATATAGCTATCTACCAGGTGTCCAGAAACTTTTGCTCGTGCCCAAAGAAAGATTGGAAGCTTCCGCTATTTTCCCATTTCCTCTGTGAGACACTTTCTTCCATTCCCTTTTCCATAGGCGGAAATGACCTTACCGAAAGTCCTTGTTAAGAAAGCGAACAGGCATCCCCACTGTGGGATCATAAACACGAGTTTACACAAATAGCGGTTCTTCTCAATGGAATCACCAGGGAAAGGAATTTTCATGAGTCCTCCTGGATTCCTGAGTTTCAAAAATCAATCTTTGGCTTCTTGTGTTACCATCCACTCCAGAAGTCCTTGAACTATCGGAAAATAATAATAAAAAGGTCTTTCTATTGATGCCAAACCTATGACTCTCAATCGGCTCCCGAGACCGTAATCTTTTCAGAGCTGTAAATGAAATTCAGAAACTTCCGCCAACTGTCTGGGTTCTCTCTCTGCATTCTTGTCATCTACGACATTTGTCTCTAATATTGACCGTCCCTTACCCGCAAAGAGCTTAGGATATCTTCTGTTGCCCATATCTTTCTTTTAGTATATGCAGGAGAGAAAACAAAGGAACAGCATTGAAAATCGCTGTACTAAGGAGTACACGAAAAATCAGAAAATTCCTAATAGAGAAACAGCAACACGTCAAAACAGTAATCAAAAGTAGCAATCAGAGAGTACCGTCGTGAATAATCAAAGGGTAAGAAAAGGACTAAGCAATGGAGTGCAGGTTTGCATATACTTTGTTTAAAGATCCAAATTAACACCCTGTCCCATCTCCAGCTTTGGCAGAGGTGCACAGCCCTTATCGCTGAGCTCTATGCCTATGTCGCACCGGAGTCAGGCAGGGCTCTTTGGCCAGAAAGTGTAGAAAGCTAAAGGGCTATTCGAGTATCTTGAGTTACGGAACTTGTGCAAAATGTAAAATCTTGGCAACAGTAGCAACGTGAGAGTCATAAATCAGCATACGATGGAGCCTGCAAAGGAAATGTAGACTCTCTCTTTTGGAGAGACTTGTCAGAACTACGGTCTCTTGCCTTGGGTATTCAGATTCTCGCTTCTGAGTTAAATGGTTTTGAGAGGGTACAGCCAGAGCTCTTGCGGAGAGAAAGGGATTAGGTAGAAAAGTCATGTGCAGTTTAAAGAATCCCAGCACTTGGGATGCCATTTTGGCGACTATGTGCTGATGGCTAGTGAAAGTAGCTTTGGCGCAGAGGACATGTCTCTAAAAGGCGGAAGCAGAGCTCAGGTGGTATCCTTGGGAGAAGAAGGAAGTAATTTTTGTCTCCTTCCCGGAAGGGAGGCGGCTTTACCATTAGGTGGGAAGCATATCTCTTCCAGTTTTCCGGTTTTACAGATTTCGCTCTCTTCGATTTCCTCTCCAGGTGAAAATTACGATTTACGAGAGGCCAAAAGGAAGAGGTCAGGACTCCTGCATGCATAAGGACGCCGGTAACGGCCTTTGGATTCCACGGATCTCTCAGAAATCCGTGGAAGCGATAGCGAGAAAACAGTAACAGCGGTGAAGCTCTTCTTCGGAAGAACCACAGGAAGAGAAGAGCTTATCAAAACAACAAAGAGACCAAATCTATCCGGGATATGGAGGCTGTAGTAGCATCAGCCCTCCTTGCAGGAAGATGTGCGGTTTTCAGCGGACTGGGTCAGTACCAGGGGCAATATCGGCGATAGCCAGAGCAAATCATGATCGTTGCAAAACCAGCGTAGTTCGAGTTGGAGATTCTTTGGTGGGCTGCTTCAGGAGATGTGCGAGTCAGGCAGGAGGTGATGAGGCACAGCGAGTGTGGTCTGGTCGACACTTTCCGCTAAAAGCGAGGATCCATGCCACAGTTGCAACAGCAATTTATCAGCTTTCAAAGCTGGAGGTTCTCTTGAGGATCAGTTATGGCTGTGGTGCAGAATATGTTTCTGTATGCGGGCAGGAGGAGAAGTAGCGTGCAGAGGCCGGAGATACAAGAAGCTTTGCTGTGGAAAAAGCTAAGTCCTGCCTTGAGAAATTTTCCTCCATGCATTCCAGGACTGACAGGCTACATGAGGGTCTATCGTCAGAGAAGACGGCATTGAGGATGTGGAGAGATTGCAGAGCCCTGAAAAGCTATGCGGAGAGCGAGCGATGACAGGGCAAACACGCTTTTGGAGAACAGTCAGAGCCCATGGAGTGAGGAGACCTGAAAAACAGGATGCTTACCTTCGAGGAAGAGAGGTATGATTCTTCTATGTGAAAGGCCGTTTCGTGCTGCCGGTAAATGCTGAAAAGGCGGAGAGGCTGTTTGGATTCTGCGGAGCTGTTCGTAATGCCCAAGGGAGGTTAGGCCGCGTGAGAAGAGGTGGGAGGTGAAAAGTGTAGCGGGAAAAAGTCCAGTGTTGAAAGTGATCCTAACAGGCCGCATTGAATGATCATGCCCATGCGAGGTAATAGTGTGTGGATGTGGCTGGTGGGCCTTTTCGTACCGAAGAATCAAAAGCAAGGAAAAAGGCAGTGAAAGACCACAGAAAGAGCCTAGCCTCTAGGATAGAGCTGGGACAAATAGCAGAGGTGTGAGAGAATCCTCTGTTCAAGGAGGAAGTAAATGAGTATAAGCAGAAAAATGTGCAGATTTGTTGTTAGAAATATAGAGATCAGTCAGAGTTTTCTGACTAACTTAGGCATTTCCCTGATTCTGCCTCTTTGTACAGGTGAGTGCGACTTGAGTAAAGTCTCTTTCGAGGTCCTCCCTCTAAGCAGGAATTCCCGGAAGATGGAGGGACGGCTGGCTGTCCCGGAACAGCAAGAATCATGCTGAAGGATGTTTCACATGGGAGAAAGCCACTTTCCTATGGGAGCTTGATAGAGCATATTTCCGGCGTAGACCGGTGAGTTTTCTGGGCTCCAAAAGGTGCCTGTGCTCACAGTTATGGAAGAAAGGAAGGAAAAGGATTTGAGATTATAAGGAGACAGGCTCTTAGCTTCGCGTATGATCTTTGTGGGCGGAACGAGTGACGTACAAACAAAGGGCCCTTAAGGAAATCCAAAAAGCCTTTTGGGAACAAGGCCCGGTGTATACAGGCGCCTGTACAAAAGTAAGACAGTGGAGGGAACAGGTAAGCAACCAAATGGCCATGTTTTGGCTCTGGGACTTGGCTTCGTTCCATGATTCTGATTGTAATATTGAATTCCTATGAAACACTGCACATACATTCCTGAGTTACCATGTTTTTCTGTGTTGAAGCCGACAGAGGAACCAATGTTTTCTTAGGAAAGGTGTCCTTTCCTCCACCAATAACGTTGCGACGGTGCAGTGCAGTATCCGCGGACTATGCCATTTCCTGCTTCACTCCTTTTGAGAGCCGGTCTTGAGAGGATGGATAAGGAAAAGCCCTGTCCTGCTACGCAGTGAAGAAATCGTCGGCACGAGTGGCTATACTTCTCCTAACCACTGTAGGTGGCTCTTTGGCTCTCTGTGCTATAGGCTTTTGGAATCGGCTGACGGGATATGGGAATCTGATGCTGGCAAAGGTGGTGTTCTGAGTCTTTTAACGAGTTTATTTCTCTTTATGCCAGCTCTTTTAGCTTCGGATGTATGGAACTTTGTGGAAAGACCAGACATAATAGCCAGCTACTCTTTCAGCCATTGTGCAAAGCTTGCTTTCTGGGCGTAGTCACTCTTATTGCTGATTCTTACTATTCTTTTGGGTTTATCCCTGGAGAAAATATCATGCAGGGATGAGTGGCTTCCCGCGCTTCGGTAACGGTGCGGTGGTGAAAGGGAGAAAGGCAAACTGGCTACAAAATGGAAGAAGAAAGTATTGGAGTTTTCGGAAGAAAATCTCTTGATTGCTGCTTATCCGGAGGAAGAAATGACGAGAGAGAAGGTGGCCAGAAGTCTATTAACGATCCCTTCCCTATGTGGAAAATGTTGCAGTCATAGAGTCATTATGCTGGAGGAGTACCGGAGTTTATGGTATACAGTCACTCGCTAGTTTGGTCAGAAAGAAGACGGCTGCAACAGAATGGTCATTACCTTAGTACGTCCCGGAGAAAGGCAGGAGTCCTATCAGGCGGTCAAACGCATTCGACGGATTCTGAAGGTTTGCACCGGGAGGGACAGCTATCTGGTGGGAGATACCGCACCACCATGGATGTGAAATATCCTCCGCACAGATAATGCCAAAAGTGTAAATACCACTGTCCATGATTATCTATCTTCTGGTAGTTAATGCTTTCCGCGCTTTCAGAGGTCGGTGGTCTTTGCTCGTAGTGGCAGTGATTTCCTCATGAGCGTGAAGTATGAACCAATATGTCTAAGCTTTCTCCTTCCTGGAAAGGCGCATACCTGAGTTTTATCAGCTGTGTCGTGTCCAGTATTCAAGCTGGGCGCGGCAGTGGACTATGCTGTGACCTATGGATCACTTTAAGGAAGAAAAGAGAGAAAAGACGCAGAAAAAGCCGTGACAGCTTCGATTGACCCTACCTCCTGCTGACTTTCCGGAACCATTCTGTGGTGGTCAGCTATGTGATTTCCTTTATCTCCTCCGTCGCCATCAGTACGCTGGGAAAATTGATCGGAAGAAGAGGCGCCGTATGTTCTCTCTTCTTCGTCGTGCTTCCTCATGCCACTCCCTATGGGGATTTTGGATAGAGTGCTGATTTTCGCAGAAAAAGAGAAGGCGGTGAAGAATAAAGTGGGCCTATGCTCTGCAGCAATATGAACCCTGTATTGAGGTCATGCTTGCCTCAGCAGCCTTTCAGCAGTGGAGGACAATGGTGTGCTACAGATGCGGCTCTGATGCGGCGCTGTCCTGTAGTAGGCTGGGCTCGCTCGCCTCGCCTGACTGAGCAGTGGTTTTGATGCACTGCTAGCACTTTGCTCACAAAGCAAATTCCTATCGGAGATGGTCTGTATCGGTTGGCGACTCTGATGAGAAGAAAGTCTGTACTTACGGATGTAAGCGAGCACGTTTCATGTTTTCACTTGAAAGTACTCAAACAGGCTCAAGATGCCCTACCTACAGACCTATACTGCAAAGTGGGTGACAGCCACAGCCCTTCCAATTTGTGGAGGATTTGTAAAGGGCATGAGGCTTTTTGCTATAGAGAATAAAATGAGTGTTTGCTCATGCTGTTGCACCATCAGTGATGACTTGTATACTGGGAGGAGATTCATTATGACGAGAGGAAAAGAGCAGAAAAGAGTGGTTTTCAATATATCGGTGCCAGATCCATCAGCATAGAAAGCAAAATAGAAATATGTGATAAGGCTGCAAAGAGAATGATGATTATCATTTTTGGGCTTATTGACTTTAGAGTTCATTTTTGCTATTCGTTGTATGGAGGAAAATCTTCACTAGGGTATGAACTTTTTAGATCGCATTTCGGAAGGCGGACATACGAAATCTCTCAAGGTCACTTGCAGGAATCATTGTGTTCTTACCTGTTTTATAATCCCTTTGACGGCTGCTTTTTAGCTATATAATTATCTTAAAGCTGGACTGGACATTGGGTGACCAGTAGAGAAAATACTGCTGGCAAAGTCGAGCTGCCAGTTTTACCTAAAAAGAAATGTAAGCGATATTCTCATTTGATACTTTGAATTTCAAATTAGCGATTATTCAAAGTCTTGATGTATGACCTGCATTTGCTGAAGCGGAATTTGATATCATGATTTTGCCGACCATTATGAAGGGAGAAAAGATCGATATGGATAGCGATATCATTATTGAACCCGATGAATTTCTTTAAGGAAATGGAAATTCAAAAGAACTGCCCCTATGGAAATGCTCATATGGACGGCGGGAGATGATGTGTATATGATTATTCCCCAGTGGGACGGAAAGACGAGTTTTGACCTAAATGAAATCACTTTGGAAGAACTGCAGCAATTTCCAAATCTAGCTAACCTTATGAGCAGTGATTTTGATATAAGGTAAAAAGAAGTATTCGAGGCTGCAAATATTGCAGTAGAACCGGCAACAATGAAAAACAAATGATAGTATTAGCAAAGTTGGTAAAGGAGATATGTAAAGTATGGGAGCGTTCTAAGCTCTGAGGCAGTGAAGGACTATGGAAGTCGCAAGCTACAGAGCGATTGATGCAGTAAAGTGTAAAGAAAGCAATCAGTCCACCGCCTTACAGAGCACAAAAGCAATGAAGGGACTATAAGAAATCTCACTATGTCGCAATAAGCCATGTGATTAAAAAACATCAAACCATCTTTCGGATGGAAATAACCCATACGTCATATCGGCTATATAAGTTAAATTAGCTCATAATCTTTTCTGAGAGCATCATCGCTGATGCTCTGTTAAATCGTACAGTTTTCAATGTACTAATCTATCTAAAATACGTTTCGTATTTTTATTCCGTCTTAATCTTATGTGACTATTAATGGATTGAGTCTTTTCGTTAAAATAAAAAGAGATATCATTTCTGCTCACTTTCAAAGTGTCACAATTAAAATTTTCTAAGTCTTTTGAAATATCTTCTATATTTCTATAATGATTTTTCTATTTCTTCTTGCTTCTTTCTTTTTAATTGTTTCTTCTCTTCTTCTATATTGTTTTCTTCTTCATTTGTCTCACACACAAGATTAAGGTATCTCTATGATATTGTTTTACCTCTTCGATTGTTGATTCCATCTAAAATGATTTTATCAGATTCAACTCTAGCTATTCCAGGTCTATGCATTGATGTAAAACTTGGTGGTAATTCAATTTCTTAAAACAATTCAGACCATGTGCTAGTTGGTTTTGCTAGATAATCTAAAATGGATTCTATACAAAGCAGACCTCTTGTTCCATCATGGCAAAGTAACTTCATTTGTTATAATGCCACTATTTTTATATCGTCTCCTAATTGTTATTGGTTCATGTTCATCAACATAATATGGGTCTATGCCCTACTTTAGGTTTCTTTTAACTTTAAATAGTATGCAGTAGATCCTTATATGGATCTTCCATTCATGGATTACCTCTTAAAATCTATTACCAAGTTTTTCCATCTAGGTAAGTAGGCAAAGCTGAATTAGAAAATCTCCTTGTCTAATGACTGAGATCGACTTCCTATCATTGTGATTATTGTAGGTTCACGCAGATATTATATGACTCACTCAACCTACACCTTTCTCTATTGTGACTCCTTTTATACTCTTCAGTGCACAAATTATAATTACATAATCACTCTCTTATCGAGCTTTCCATAAATTTTGGGAAGTCTATCCCTGGACTTCCCATCATAGCTATCTATTGGAGCTGTACCATCTGCTAACAATTTATCTGCTAAGTTGCAGCAATCAGGTGTTCTTGCTTTCCCGAATATGATATAAAATACTTTTTGGAATATTGTTTTCTATCATTTAACACCTCATCAAAATAAAATCTTCTAGCCTTTTTCCAGTTTTTCATTATTCATTTCTTTTTGTAGTTTGTATTGTTAATATAAAGTCTTGTATCTTTATCTCTAACAAACCCCAATTTATTTTACGCCTATTCGTAATCATAAAAAGCATAAATTTATTTTCGATTTGCTCATCAATATTTTCCAATGACTTCTACCATATCCTTAGTTTCCTTGAATTAGTTTTCTTTTTCACTAATATAATCGCAGAGTGGTTGACTCATGGCATCTTCTATAATCTTTTTCATAGCTTTTAAAATAGCCTTTGCTGAATACTGAGCCACTTTCTATCTCAATATTTATAGTATATTAACTTCATCATTTATCATATAGGTGACCTCCTTTCGGTAAAAATAAAACAAATATTTGAACTTTTACATCTGAACCGTTAAAATTTTAATTCTATAGATTTTATTATTTTAATTTTATTACTATGTGACGTGCTTTTATAAATTATGTTTCGCAAACTTTTGTTTTGCTTTTGTCTGTACTATGATGGTTTCTTGAGATAAAGGACTGCAGCATTTTCCCAAAAGTTGTTAATTTCACACTTTTCCATTTTTCATTGCCTATAAGTCTAATAATATCTTTAATATTCTTTGCACCATCATCTAAAACAGCGTTTATAATTTGTTTAGCTCCTGTAACTTGGTTGCAATAGCATATATATTTAGGGATTTGCATCCTTTTTAAACCATATAGGAACTTTTACATCTTCATATAAAAACTCTTTCATTGTTTAAGTTATAATACGACATCACAATCTTCATTCATACATAAATAGTTTCTTCATCTACAACCTTTTCCCATAAGGTTTCTGATACCATATGCTTTACAGTTATATTCTTAACCTTTCTCCTCTTTTGTGACATTTGAGGGCGATTGCTTTTTCTTCCACTGTACCGAGTGGTTTTTGTAGTGAACCTCAGCAAAGATTGACTTATCTTATTTTCTTGACTCACTTTATTTCCTCCTTTCTAAAAATATTTTCTTCATTTTTATTCCACCTCATTCTATGAATTTCTATAACATCTTCAATTCTGCAATCAATGCCAGGTCAAATCTTTTCTAATGATTCTAAGTTCACATAGAGTTTTTGCTCATTCTGAAAACTATGTTACTTGTTATGTTTACAGCTCCTTTTAAGTCTTCTTTGTTCATTTCTCTTTCTGCAATAAGTGCCATAATGGTTTATAAAGAATTATATGTGTTACCTTATCCGTTTTTGTTGATGGATATATTATATCATAAATGAGGCTGATAAGTCACTTTAGCCTATTTTATACTTGTGCTTGCGTTAGTGTTGATTGAGATAGTCCTTGTTTTTCCTTGTCCCACTTGGAGCTATCCAATCCCTGAACCATAGGCAGTGAAGGACTGTAGAAATCCCAAAGCTAGAAGCGATTGATGCAGTATAGACCTGTAAAAGGGCAATCTGGGCCCGTCGGTGCCCCGAAAAACACAGAAACTGTGTTTTTCGGCTTAGTATCCGCTACAGGCGAGTTAGCGGGAGCGATGCTCGGTGCATACTACATCGATGACATTATCATAGCTATCCGAAAGCAGTGACGGGTGCTATGCATCAGGCGTAGCTCATTAGACGCCTTCACCGCGAAGCATCCACCTTGATTCGTATGGAAAAACCCTCTATATTACGCCTTGTGCTTTAATCGAGGCTTAAGAATAGAGAGGAAAATGTGGTTAGTGCAGGATTAGGAGATCGGAGATGTGTGTGAGACAAGACACAATGCCGGTTTTGCGGTGATTGATTTGCTTTGAGGGCAGAAATCTGTCTTTGGAAGCACAAAATTTCGTGGTGCCTATACCAAGACCAGAATCGGCAGCGAAGGTGCTTCTTTTTGAGCTCTTACCTATATGAACCTTTCCGAGAATCCATCGTGCCTCTGGCTCAGTATTTTAAAGATTCCAAGGAGCATATTTTTAGTGCTCGATGAGATTTCCTTTGCTCCCAGGAGACATTCATCCGGAAGAAGGGCTCTGCCGGAGGCATAACAGGCTGAAAAACATTATCGCCCACCTGCACGGTGAAGAGTTTCCAGAGATCCGTTTAGGGGTGGGTGCCAAGGGAGAGAAGGAAGATCTTGCCCATCATGTGCTTTCCCCATTTCCAAGGCGGAACAGGCGGAGATGGAAGATGCCTATGAGAGAGCAGCAAAGATCTGCATTGCCATCGTGGAAAGAAGGCATCGATCAGGCCATGAACGAGTTCAACCAAAAGAAGAAGGGAAAGGAAGAGGCTGATGCATAATCTGGAAAAATGCCGGAGGAAGGCATTCTTCTACCAAAAATCCGGCAGAGTAAAACCGGATGAACTTTCAGAGCTTTGGAAAAGAAGGGCCCTTTGTTTGTGGAGGAATTTCCGACTCTCTAAAGTCCTTCTAGCTCTTGGCTTTCAGGGAAAATGGATTCTTTACCTTTATGCAAGACGGAGGAGCAGGCAAAGGAGATCTGCAGGACGGTAAAATCTTTGCGGAGAACTGCGTCTTATTTTCCGGCGAAGGACTACCTCTTTTATAAGGCAGATACCAGGAAACTATATCAGTAGAGGCAGAAGTGAGTGCCTTAGGCAGCTGGTGGAGGAGGAAGAGGGATGCTGGTGACCACCCTTCCGGCAATGCTGGAAAAAGTTAGAGGAAAAATGCCTTTCCGTCAGGCGGTGTTTACAGTGCAACTGGGACAGACTCTTTCTCTGGAAAGCCTGCAAGACAATCTTCATTCCCTTGGATATCAAAAGGGTGGAGTAAGGTGGAGAGCAGGGGAGAGTATTCCCTTAGGGGAGGAATCCTGGATGTCTTTTCCAATCAAATGGAGGAGCCCCTTAGATAGAATTTTTGATGATGAGGTGGATAGCCTTGGATATTTTTCTTTGGAAAGCCAGCGTTCTTTGGAACAGGTGGAGGTATGTTACAGTGTCGAGCAGGAGAAGCCCTCTTCATAAAGGCTTTTTCTCTTTTGGATTATCTGCCTAAGGATTGCCTGGTGATTGTGGATGAGCCTGTGCGCGTTTTGGAAGAGGAAAAGAGGGTAGAGGAGGAATTTATCGCCTACTTTTCCCAAAGGGCGGAGAAGAAGCAATCAACGGAAGATAAGGCGGTGCAAAAAGAAGGGAGTCAAAGGAAGAAGAACACAGAGGATTACTCCATTTTGGAATCAGAGAACAGGAGAGGATAGCCATTGATCTTTTCTCTGTTAGAACGCTCATGGAGGAATGTACCTCCCTTACTTTTCTTCTTTTCAAGCCTTGAGGCATTTCAGAATGGGGGAGTCTTTGAAAAATCCGCTAAAAATCCTTTCCGTGGAGATGTAGAAATCCCCTTCTACGGCAAAGCAGTTTGCCCAGTTTAGAGGGATATGGAAGAAAGTATAAGAAGGAGAGGTGCGGATCTCTTGTATTCTCCTTCCCAAGCAGAGACCTCCCGTCTGGCAGGAAGAGCTAAGACAGGAGGGCTTTCCGCTGATTGTCCGGATACTACTGTCGAGGACAGGAAGAAGAAGGACACGAAAGCATTCGAGTCGTCTGCAGTATCTTCTGAAAAGACTTTTATTTTGCCTAAGGAAAAGCTCCTGAGTCATAGAGCAGGATATATAGGACAAGCCTTGCATGGGAGAAAAGCAGCCGAAGAAAAAGCAAAGTGAAAGTCTCCACATCGGTTCTTTGACGGAGCTTCATAAGGAGACTATGATGGTGCATAAGCACGGTATCGGCATTTACGAGGGCATTGGGCGAATCGTAACGGACGGCGTCAGCAAGGACTATTTAAAGATTCTCTACGGAGACGGGGAAATCTGTATTTGCCGGTAAATAAATTGGATGGTATTGAGAAATATGCCGGAAAGAGGCAAAGGCTCTAAATTAAATCGCCTAAACGGTTCAGAATGGCAGAAAAACCAAGTCCAAGGTTAAAGGGGGCGGTGCGGAAATCGCCAAGGGCTTTTTGCTCTCTATGCCAAGAGGCAGGAGAGAGAGGCTACCCCTTTGGAAAGGATACAGTTTGGCAAAGAGAATTTGAGGAAGCCTTTTCCTACGAGGAAACCGGAGATCAGCTTCTGGCTATTGAAGCCACCAAGGAGACTATGGAAAGCAGAAAATCATGGATGCGCTGGTTTGTGGGGATGTGGGCTACGGAAAGACGGAAATAGCACTTAGGGCAGCCTTCAGGCGGTGCAGGACTCCAAGCAGGTCTTGCCTCTTGCCCCCACCACCATTTTTGGCGCTCAATCTACAACGGCTGTGGAGAGAATGAAGGGCTTTCCGGTGAAGTGGGAAATTCTTTCCGTTTTCAGAGTCAAAAGGAAGTCCATAAGACGCTGGAACAGCTTGCCAGCGGAGAATTGATATCTTAGTAGGAACCCACAGATTACTTTCCAGGATGTGCATTTTGAAAAATCTGGGCTCCTGGTGGTGGATGAGGAACAGCGCCTTAGAGGTACAGCATAGGAGCGCATCAAGTCCTTAAAAGGAAAATGTGGATGTGCTTACCCTTTCACGAGCCCCCTATTCCCAGAACTCTCCACATGTCTTTGGTGGGAATTCGAGACCTTTCTATCCTGGAAGAGGCTCCCATGGACAGACTTCCATCAAACCTATGTGATGGAAGAGGAGGAGGCACCATTCAGGGACATTTCAGAAACTTCAGCGAAACAGTCAGTTTACTTATGTGCATAATCGGGTAAAAAGCATGAGGATACGGCGCTTCGCCTGCAAAAACTACTTCCGGGAGGCTAAATTGCTTATGCTCACGGGCAGATGGGAGGAAGGAACTGGAAGAAATCACGCTTTCCTTTATTGCCGGAGAAATAGATGTACTGGTATCCACCACCATTATCGAAACCGGACTGGATATTCCCAATGCCAATACCCTGATTATTCAAGATGCGGATAAGATGGGGCTTTCCCAGCTTTACCAGATTCGAGGCAGGTAGGAAGAGTCAATAGAACCTCTATGCATTTTTACTTTATAAAAAGGAAAAAGCCTTACAGGAAAGAGTCGAGGCGCTTAAAAGGCTATCCGAGGAATTTAGGAGCTGGGCTCCGGAATCGTCATGCTCTAAGAGACCGAAATCCGCAGGGGCAGGGAAATGTATTGGGAGCAGAGCAGCACAGCCACATGGAGGCGGTGGAGCTATGAGCTCTATCACTAAGCTCCTTCGCCATGCAGTGCTGGAAAAAGGAGAAAAAGCAGGAAGGGACTTTGAAACCCAGCTGGATGTGGTTGGACGCTTTTATTCCGGAAAACTATGGAAAATGAGGAGCAGAGCTGGAGGCTCATCAAAGAGTGCCCTCCTTAGCAGTGAAGAAGAGAAGATGGTTGGAGGATGGCTGACAGACCGTTGCAGTGACCTGCCCTATCAGGTGGAAAATCTTTCCAGGTGGCAAGCCTTCGAAATCTACTTCATAAAATAGGGTGACAGGTGCAAAAATCAAGAGGAGAAATTCACTTTTTGTTCTTCCCCAAGGCGAAAATCAATACCGCTGCCATCCCTGCTTTGATTTCCCGGAGTCTCAGGGGAGATTCGATTTGATGAATGGAGAGAGTCCCAAGCTTTTATATAAAAAGAAAAATTTGCGGATTTGCCCAAGATTCAGGAAAGTATGGAAAAAGGCAAAGGAAATATGGAAGCCCTGCTTCCCACTTTCCCCTTAAAAGAAAGAAAAACTATCAAATTACAAAAACAGAGAAAAACATAGAAATCCATGGAATTACAAGGCTTTCATTGACAGGAGAAAAGGAGAAAGTTATAATGCACTCGTATGTGGGGAGTTGTGCCCTAAGTAACAATACTACGCCGAAGAATCGGCGATTATGGAGGATGAAAGATGAATAAAGTAGATTTGGTTTCCCGCAGTAGCAAAGCAGGCAGAGTTATCTAAGAAGGATGCAGGATTAGAAGTTGAGGCTGTTTTTGATGCCATTTCTGAGGCTTTAGAGAAGGGTGATAAGGTTCAGCTTATCGGTTTCGGAACTTTCGATGTTTCTGAGAGAGCTGCAGAGAGGGACGTAACCCAAGAACCGGAGAGACTATGAAGATTGCTGCTTCTAAAGGCTCCAAGATTCAAGGCAGGTAAAGGCTTTAAGGATCGTGAACTAATTTCATGCGACTGGATACAGTATTTGAAGGTATCTCGTCTCATAAAAGACGCACAATTGCTAATGAAGCCTGCGATACCGGTCGAATATCTGTTAACGGGAAAAGTGCAGAAGGCTTCTGACGTAAAGGTAGGAGATGTCATCAGCATTCGTTTCGGAGAAAAAGCAGTAGAAGCCAAGGTATTGTCGGTCAAGAGATCAAATGCGAAAGGATGAGGCGGCAGAGCTATTTCAATATCTATGAGAAAGCAAGAGAAACAGAAAAGAAAAATGTTTAAACATGGGGTTACTGTCCTGGGATTGTCTCATGGTGGTAGCCCTTCTTGCTATTGTTATTTTTGTTCGTGGCAGAGAGCTTACGGAGAAAAATAAAAACTATCTTGCTATGGAAGAGAGTTTGGCTGAGGAGTACAGTAAGGAAGAGCAACAGGCTAAAGCTCTGGAAGAGAAAAAAGTCTATGTGAAGACCAAAGAGTATATCATGGAAGAAGCAAGAGAGATATTTGGATTGCAGATGCCGGATGAGATTATTATAAGGTCGAAAGAGTAAAGACTGAAAGAGGAAAAACTCTATGTCATGGATTTTATCTATGCCATAGGGTTAGGATTAGAGAAAAGCGAAAAGAGGAAGATTCTTCTTTCGTTTTTCCTTTGTATACAGGGATAAAATGAGAAAAGGAATCGATACCGAGCTATTTTTACAAGTAAAAAAACGGCATTGGATAGGGGAAGGGAGCAGATTTTGCTGGCTCTTTCCGGCGGTGCGATTCCATGTATCTTTTGTATTTTTAAAGGAATTACAGAAGCATCTTTCTTTTTTTCTCTTAGAGCCATGCATGTGCAACACGGTATCAGAGGGAGATGAAGCTGTAGAAGATGCTGCATTTTCCAGGACAGCAGGCGGAGCTATATCAAGTGCCTTTTTGGAACTATCTGCTCCGTACCGGACTATGCCGAGGAAAAATAAGCTGGGACTGGAAGAGGCGGCAAGGACACTTCGCTACAAAGCCTTAAAGAAGAAGCCCTTCGTTGGCAGGCGGAAAGCGGCTGAAAAACAAAAATTGCCTTATGCGCATCATATGGACGATCAGGCGGAAACGATATTGTTTCATTTGATTCGAGGGGCTGGATTTTTCCGGAATTAGCGGCATGAAGGCGGAAGAGCCTCTCAGAGACCGGGATTATCCTTCTTCGCCCTCCTGTCTTTTACGGAAAGAGGAGATTCTGAAGCGGCTGGAGGAATTGGGATTCCCTATCAGGAGGATAGTACAAACCGGACAAAAGCTATGCCAGAAATTATCTTCGTTTGGAAATCTTACCCGGCTTGGAGAAGATTAATGCCGGAGCGGTAAAGCATTTGCTGGAGGCGGCGGAGACTTTTTCGGAAACGGGCCTATTTTCAAGAGAAGACGAAAGAATGGATAGAGCAATACGGAGAATGGGAGCAAAGCTCTTCGGGAAAAAGCATTTCTCTGTCCATTCCCCAATTAAAAAAAGGAAAACGCGCTTTTTCGCAGAGAAATCTATAGGAAGCCATCTTTTGTTAGGAGTAGTACCACAGAGTTTGGAAAGCTGCATTATCATGGTATTGACCGCTTGTTGAAAAAGGGAAACGGTGGAAGGCTTTCTCTCCGAAAGGTGTAAAGGCAAGAGTGGAGCAAAAACGACTGCTTTTAGAAAAGTTTTTAAAAATCATGTAATCCGGAATTTTGTAGGAAAATAGTAAATGGGGACTCAATATGGAAAAAGAAGAAAAATCTGAGTACTGTTTTTCGGAGGAGGAGATTGAAAAGCGGGTAAGTGAACTGGCGGAGGAGATTGGAAGAGACTATGCCGAAAGGACCTGCATTTAATCTGTATTTTGAAAGGGGCGGCTCCTTTATGTGAACTGGCGAAAAAATTAAACAATCCCCGAGTTTCCATGGATTTCATGGCAGTCAGCAGCTACGGTTCTCAAACCCAAAAGCTCCGGGTAGTAAAGATTGTAAAGGATCTGGATGAACCCTTGGAAGGAAGGATGTTCTTTTGGTGGAGGATATTATCGACACAGGGAAGAACATTGCATCATTTGAGCATATGCTTCAGGGAAAAGACACCCAGCTTTTTGAAAATCTGTACTCTATTGGATAAGCCGGAGAGAAGGGAAGTTGAGGTAGATGTAAAATACAAGGGCTTTTTGGTTCCGATGTTTTTCGTCGTAGGCTACGGCATTGACTATGCCCAGAAGTATAGAGCATTGAACTACATCGGAGAAGTGATTCTTTAAGTTTGCAAAAGCTTTTGATTGGAATTCGGGAAGGGCGGTATCGCTTTTTCAGGATTAGGGGAGTAAAGGAGGATTTTCGAAATGGAGGAAAAGAGGAATCAATCGAGAGGCCTTATATAGCATAGAAAGGGGTTTTATCGGGAGCCGAGAGAGCCCGGCCTTTTCGGATGTGACCATTCGTTTTCGTACCCTAAGAGAGGATGTAGATAGAGGTTTTGCTTTATCTTCCGGATGAACAGCAGATTTATCCTATGCAGTTGGAAAGCAGTGATCACTATTTTTGATTACTATGAAATGGAAATAAAACTGAAGGATAAACCTTTGCATTATTATTATTTTGTATTGAAAAGGAGAAGAGGTCATTCATTACAATCGTTTAGGTGTGACGGAAGATTTGGACATTCAATACGCTTTTCTCCATTTTTCCGGATTTCTTTGTTCGGACTGGATTAAAAGGCGTCACCATGTATCAAATTTTGTGGATAGTTTCGAAACAGTGACGGAAAGAATAATGTAGAGGACAGGAGATATGTTATCTGGGACGTCCGTGGTATCGGTTTCAGATTGGGATGCCCTCTCAGAGTCCCTTTGATGTACATCGTTTTTATGGCGGCGATTTGGAAGGGGGTTTGGGAGAAGCTGGATTACCTGGAACATTTGGGGGTAGAGGTTCTTTATTTCAATCCGCTCTTTGTGTCTCCCTCCAATCATAAATATGATACCCAGGATTACGACCATATTGATCCCCATTTGGGAAGAATTGTGAATGACGGGGTAAGAGTGCTTCAAAGGGGGAACAGACAATAGAGAAGCCTCCAAGTACAGCATTCGCAGTACGGATAAAGAGAATCTGGAGGCCAGTGATACTCTATTCTTACTTTTGTGGAGGCTGCCACAAGAGGGGGATGCAGTGATTATCGACAGCGTTTTTAATCACTGCGGTTCCTTCCATCGCTATATGAATGCTTCCTATTTCTACAAAACCGGGGAGGATTCACCTATCCCAAAGGGGCTTATGAAAGCTATTACAGTCCCTATCTGGATTACTTTCATTTTTCAAAGGAAGAAGAGAAGGATTGGCCGGAAAATGACAGCTATGAAAAATGGTGGGGAAACGACACCCTGCCAAAATTGAATTACGAAAATGCTCCCAAAGCTGGAGGCGGAAATCTTAGGGATTGCCAAAAATGGGTTAGTCCCCCTTTTTCCTGTGACGGCTGGCGTTTTGGATGTGGCGGCAGATTTAGGGGCACAGTGAAGCCCTATAACCACAGATTTTGGAAGAAGTTCCGAAAAGCCGTAAAGGAGGCTAATGAAGACGCGGTAATTTTAGCAGAGCATTGCAAATCCCAGTGCCTGGCTGAAAAGGGCAGGAGTGGGACAACATTATGAACTACGATGCTTTTATGGAGCCGGTAAGCTGGTTTCTGACCGGTTGGAAAAAGCATTCCGACAGAAGCTGAGCCGGAGAAATTCGGAGATGGAGAGCTATTCTTTAACACCATGCGTTATAACATGGCAAAGCTTCCGGAAAAATGCCTTGGATGCTGCGATGAATCAGCTGTCCAACCACGAGTCATTCCCGTTTCTTAACCAGAACCAACAGAAGAGCCGGAAGAATGAAAGATGGCTTTGATGATGCGGGAATCGGCATTGACTACGGTCTTTCCGTCTGGCCAGTATGCTTTTTTGTTTACTTGGCTAGAGCACCTACCCTGTTTTATGGTGATGAAGTAGGCGTATACGGATGGACTGAGCCGGATTGTCGTAGACCCCTATCCTTGGGGAAAGGAAGATTTGGAGCTTTTAGAATATCATCGCTATCTGATTTCCCACAGAAAGGCATCCACCGCCCTCAGAACCGAAATCTTATGCTTCTGAAAAGCGGAAGAAACTGGGTTTCTTATCTTCGATGCAGTGAAAAATCAAATCGCTCTGATTATTATTTATTGCGGAGATGAGGACTGTACTGGATATCCTGTGGAGCATCCGTTACGGATAAGATGGAGATTCGAAGAGTGCTGAAAACCGATGGAAGAGGCTATAATGCAGTCAAAACCAAGCGCTACACGGAGAATGGCATCCTTTCCAGTAGGTTGAGGGCAAAAACCGGAAAGATATATCTGATTGATTTTTAGACTTTACAGAAAATTAGAAAATACAAGGATTAGAAAACGAGATATCCACACTAGCGTGCGATACTTGTTAAGAATAAAAAGAGCTACAGAAGAGTTGATTCAGTTCTGTACTGTATAGCCGGGTCTACCGATAGGGCAATCTCGAGCCCGCGGGGTACACGAAAAACGCATATTACTGAGTTTTTCGTAAGTATCCTGCAGGGCCAGAGTGTGAGCATGCCCTAAGGTGAGACCAGTATACAGTAAAGAACGACAATCTTTCTGTAGCTCTTTTGTTTTAGTTATTCGGATACCACAAAAGCGAGAGCTTATCTTCCACGAACTTTAAGGCGCTCTCCAGGTACGGAAAGCTCATGAACCTTTCCCACTCCGAGATACAGAATTCTAAAATGGATTTTGCGTCTACGCAACGGTTTTCCGTCGCATAAATCCATATCAAAATTGAAGTCTCCTGTAACCTCCACAAATTCGTTTACACTGTCCACATTAGGGAATCATAACGTGTAATGTTTCCATTCTTATCCTCCTTGATGAAATAGACCCTTATCCTGCTATTTTTCTTTTAAATTAAAATACATATAGTATTACGACAAAGTGCTTGAAAAATAATAGTATTGCGTCATGAATTTTATCACGGCTTCTTTAGGAGAACAAGAAAAGATATTCTAAAAATTCAGGACAATTCCTAAAAACTATTTTTCTGTCTCTTTTCGCTTTTTCAAACATCAGGTCACGCTTTGCCTTTTGTTCTCGACTAAGATCCGCTGTGTGCTTTTAACATTCTTTTTTCTTCTTCTGACTCTGTAGAATTCTTCCCTTCTTTGGAAAAGATAGAGGAAGAGCAGAGAAAAGAAGCACCAGAGCGAAAATGGCAAAAAGAATCTGAAGCACCCGTACAATAGGCTTTTGCAGGATGATTTTTCCTGCCTTCTTATCGAAGACAATGGGGGCATGGTTTGTTTTTCCACGGCTGTGGATTCTTCCGCCTTGCTTTCGTTTTCCTGACTCTCCATGGCTACGGAAATCTGCTTTGGAATATTTTCCGCCTTCTTTAAAGAAGTATTGGGAAGGTCCTTGCTGTCTTCCTCCCTTTTAGAATCCTCAAGATACACATAAGCCGTTCCCACGGTCCTTCCGTCGTACTGATAAAGGATCTTGGCTACCTTTCCGCTGGCTTTTTCTGCCTCACTGATATCGTAGGATAGGGTAGAGGCAATATCCGTTATGGGAATATTTTTGGGAAGACAGATTTGCTCATCTCTTCCTACGGTAAAATGCAAAGCTTCCACCAAGGGGAGTCCGTCCACCGTCCAGGGATTTTCCAACTGGGAAAAGCGTGGATCATTGTTTTCCGCAGGGTAAGAGTTGAAAATTGGCAAAAGCCGAAATCGAAAAAGTTTTTGCTGTCCCTATATTGGGAGTTATGACCATTTAAGATTACGCAAATTAAGGTAGTATCCCCTCTTTTGCAGGCTGTTACCAAGGTGTTTCCGGCAAGAAGGGTATATCCGGTCTTTCCGGCAAATACACCGCTGTAATACTCCTTGTTGCTTTTTTTCATCATCTTATGGTGGGCATAGATGGTATTTTCCGGGGCATTGGGATCCGGATACTTAATCAAGGGATAGTGGGTATATACCTGGGTGGCATCAATCTGGCAAAATGTCGGATTGCTTATGGCGTACTGCATGATTTTTGCCATATCCAAAGCACTGGTGTAGTGTTCCGGATTGTTCAGTCCGGAAGGATTGGTAAAATGAGAATTTGTACAGCCGATTTCCACAGCCTTTTGGTTCATCAGTTCCGCAAACTTTTCGTTGGAGCCGGCTACATGCTCTGCCAGTGCATTGGCGCAGTCGTTGGCGGAATGGAGCAGAAGGGAGTATAGACAGTCTCGAACACTTAACTTATCTCCCGGAGATGCGGCAATGACGGTGGAATTGTTTTCCAGATTTCCTCTGGTGGCTTCCTGGGAAAAAGGTGACCTTTTTCCTCCAGATTTTCCACATGTTCTAACACGACGATGGCCGTTAAGACCTTGGTAATGGAGGCGGGAAAGTAGTGAGTGTTCTCAGTTTTAGCATAGAGAATCGTGGAGGACTTGGCATCCATCAGCAAAGCACCATCCGCCTCAATTTGGTCTACACAAGTGGTCAGGTATCTGCCAAAGCTTGTTTCGAAAATACAAAAAGAAAAAAAGCATGGAAAAAGCAGAACAAAAATATGCTGTTTCTACTGTATCGACTCAGTTTATTTTTTTCAGAGATTGCTTTATCATTTTCAATTTACAATTCCTCTTTTACTAAAAGGGAAGGAAAGGGAAACCTTATACAAATCCCCGTCAATTTCAATCTTCATTTTACCGTTCATCAGCTTGGTCAGACTTTTTCGCAATGGACAAGCCAAGACCCTGAGCCCTCTGTAGCTTCGGCTTACGTCTCCACGTACAAAACGTTCCGTTAACTCTTCCGGGGAAACGTTTAAGGGGCTTCTGAAAATATTTTTCATGGTAAAGGTAGCCTCTTCTTCTCCCTTTTGCAAATCCACATAGACCCGACTTCCCTGCAAAGCATATTTACAACAGTTATTAAGAAGATTTTTCCAATACCCGGAAAAAGCTGTCGACCATCCGCCAGAATCAGAATATCCTCCTGAGGGAGGGTAGTGAGCACCTGTAAGGGAGCGGGCAGCCAATTTGTCTTCGAACTCGCTCCAGACTTTTGCTGCAAAAATCTCCGTGTAGTGAATCAGGGATAAGCTCTAAAGAGATATTTCCGGAACTGGCTTTGCTGGCTTCCACCAAATCCTCCGTCAGATTCTTTAAACGTGCGGACTTTTGCTCCAAAACGGCGATATATTCCTGAGCTCTGGGACTTTCAATATTTTCTCGCTTTAAAAGATCCACATAGCTGATAATGCTGGTAAGAGGGGTCTTTAAATCATGGGAAACATTGGTAATCAAGTCGGTTTTTAAACGCTCCGCCTTTACCTGCTCCGTTACTGCTGCCTTCAATCCTCTACTGATGGAGTAGGAGTAGTAGTCGATGGAAATTAAAAGGAAAAAGCAGTAGTAAGCTAAAGCCCAGATGTAAGAGGCTTTTATGATGGAAAAAGCAGTAAAGATTATAGCCGAAGAACCCAATGCCCAGGAAATTCGGAAGGACGAAGAGCAGTACACTGTATAATCTGGAACGGGTAAAGCCGCTGGCGGAAAGTGTACTCTCCAGAAGACTCCAAATTCGTCTGCTATAGGAAGAGGAAATTAGAATTCCCTTCCGCATCTGCCGCACCAGGGAAAGAAGCAGAGGCAGAAAAACAGTGTAGCGCAGGGCGAAAAGTCCCATCCTATGAAAGAAGAGGGGCTCCGGCAATTTTCCCAATACCAGAATCAAGCTGTCGAAAAAATATCGGTTGAAGACTTCTGCAAAAAAGAACCAAAAGACAGATATGGCCAAAATGCCTTCTAAGGGCACCCGGTCAATGGCATAAAGAATCATTTGCCGATTTTCTCCCCGACCGGTATGTAATAATAGAGAAGCAAAGCTAAACACAAAGGCTATAAGACTTCCGAAGAAAAGCACTACGCCCAAAATACTCAGGTTTCTTCGAATGCTGTATTCCTCCATCATGGTTTTATATTGGTCATGAACAGGGAAGGAGGTATCCACCCCTGCAGCAAAGACATAGGAACCGTCTTTATAAGGATCTCTGGCTTCCAAAAAGAGGTACCAGATTGGAGGAATCGTTTTTAGATTGCTTTTTTGATTTCCAAAGAAGAGAGCTGTAAAAACATATTTCCCCAGCTTTTGAATTTTTCCGCAGTGCCGTCATTTTCATTATTATAATAGGTGGAATTATTTCCCGTTGCTATAGCTACATAAAAATTGGAAGTTGGAGCCCTGATCAAAATATCGGGAGCGGATGGCATAGTACTTTTGCCAAATAGCTCAGTGCTTCCTTGGACAGTCTTCCCAAGCTCATAAAACCGTCAGCAGGACTGGCAGGCTGGTAATCCGGAAGATAGGCACAGTAAATCACTTTGATCTGGTGTTCTTTTCGTCCTGTTCCTTGGTAACAGTGGCGGGACCGTCCTCCATGATTTCATTTTTCTCGTTTAAATAGTAGCCCATGGAACGGGCATACTTAATCAAATAGTCCAGACTGTAGGAACGGGTGGCACCCGTTACTTTCACTCTGGGCTATGGTATGGTTTAGATCCAGGGTTCCTCTGGTTTCAAAAAGATCCCGAAGATCAATATAATCAAAGATATCATTGATGCTTTCCGAAACAGCACTGTCAAAGCTGGAGGAAGAAAGATAGTTCTTCTCCTGCAAAAAGGCAATGGTATCACTTCCCTTGGGGGCAAAATGCAACAACACCAGACTGATGGAAAAGAGAAATAAAATGAAAAATGGAGTAAAAAAGGGAGAAGACGTTTCATGCTTAGTCCTCGCTCTTTTCCCTGCTTTTTTCAATTTTATAACCCACACCCCAAAACCACCTTCAAATACTTAGGCTTTCTGGAGTTGATTTCAATTTTTCCCGAATATGACGGATATGCACCGCTACAGTGTTGTCCGCCCCGATGGCTTCCTCGTTCCAAATGGAGGTATAAATTTCGTCAATGGAAAAGACTTTACCGGCATTTCGAACCAGGAGAAGAAGAATATTGTACTCAATAGGCGTAAAGCTTTACCAGCTCGCCGTCTACGGATACCCTCTTTGGTATCATCATTAATCACCAGACCGCCGCAGCTGTAAATGGCTTCTCCCTTAGACTGTTCATTCATATTGCCGAGTTGGGTGTAGCGGCAGAAGCTGGGACTTTTACTCTAGCCACCATCTCCAAGGGGTTAAAGGGTTTGGTGATATAATCATCTGCACCGATATTTAAACCGAGAATCTTATCGGTGTCCTCGCCCTTGGCACTTAGGATAATGATGGGGATAGAGCTTTTTTTCTCGAATCTTCAAAGGTGGTACGGATACCGTCCAGACGGGCATCATCACGTCCAGGATGATAAGATCCACATTTTCCTTTTCCAAAATCTTTAAAACATCATATCCGTCAAAGCCTTAATCACCTGATATCCTTCTCCGGTAAGATAGATGGAAATGGCTTCTACAATCTGTTTATCATCATCGCAAACTAAAAATCTTTTGTATAAGAATCTCCTTTACTCAAAAGTTATTTCCTACAGAGTATAGCAAAAGCTTTTTAAGAAAGAGAAAGGACAAGCAAAAGTCTTTAGAAAAAAATAGAATGTTGCTCTTCCAACATTCTTTAGAACTGCGCCCTCAGGGACTCGAACCCTGGACAAATAGATTAAGAGTCTACTGCTCTACCAGCTGAGCTAAGGGCGCTTGTTTCGCCGTTTTCGCGGCACCCGTACAATATACAAAACTTCCGAAAAACTTGTCAAGAACTTTTCTAAAAATTTTTTAAGAAAAGGAAGGCAATTCTTCCGGTAAAAGGCTTTCCATCAAAGAGCTGTCTTCGTTACTGCTAAAAAGCTCTACCCTGACCCTTGTGCATTTCCTCCTCAAAAGACTCCTCTCCTCCAAACGGTGCTGGTTTCCTTGGCTGTGCCCTCCGCTCCGTCAAAGAAGCGTACAGGATAGGGCAGGGCGATTTGAATATGTTCCTTTACAAAGGGAAAATAGTGCAACCCAACACAATAGACGAAAACGGCTTCATTCCGATAGGGGAGTAAAAGCTGAGAAAGATAGTCTTCCATTTCGGACTGTCTCCCTTTCCTGCTTCCAAGAGGCGGACGATGCCGGAGAGGGAGGAGAAGAAATTGGGAAGGATCTCCAAAACAGGGAAATCAGCTGGTGGAGACGCTCTCCCTTAAGGGTATGCTCCGTAGCCATAATCAGAATCTTTTTCGTCTTACCCGGTTCGGCTTCATCCTGTAATGCTTCAACTGCAGGCTTTACCGCAGGCTCCATACCGATAATGATATCCTCCGGAAACAGCTCCCGAAGATAGGGGCAGCTGCGGAGGTGGCGTATTACAGGCAATAACAGTGGCTTTTACCCCTTTTTCCTGTAGAAAACGGTAGGCGGAGAGGGAGAGAACGCACTTCTTCCTCTGATTTTTTCTCCATAGGGGGCATGCTTTTTGGTCTCCGTAGAAAATAAAGTCTTCTCCGGGGAGCTCCTGCTTAAGCTTTCTTAAGACGCTAAGTCCGCCAAGACCGGAATCAAAAATACCGATAGCCTTGTCCTTCTCCATCTTTGTCCTTTTGCCTCCTTCCTCGATATATTCTTTATCTTTTTATATTTTTGATGAACTATTTCTTCTAAAAGCAATGGCGTATAAAACCCTCAGGGACATCTTATTTATTAAGACTGTTTTGAAGTGTAGCATAGCTTCTTTGGGATTGCAATTTTAGCCTGAAAAACCTATACTGCAAAAGATAGAAAAACAGTGGGACAAGGCATCCCCCTAAAGCAGGAGGTTTTCATGAAAAGTGCGGAAAAGGTGAGTGTATCGGAGTTAATCAAAAAGAGAATTTAAAGAATCTCACTCCGGAAATAGATACGGATCAGATTTACATGACGATTCCGGACGTAAACCGTCCTGCCTTACAGCTTGCCGGCCTTTTTGCCCAGTTTGATTCCGAGCGTGTGCAGATTATCGGAAATGTGAGACGGCGTATTTGATGCGGATGGAAAGACCGGAGAAGGGCAAGGTATAATGAGATTACCAAGTATCCTATCCCTGTATTATTTATGCCAGAGACATTGAGCCGGATTCCTGCATGATTTCCGCCTGCCAGGAGGCTGGAATTCCTCTTTGTCCAGCCCCTAGAGCTACTACGGAGCTGGAGGAGAAATTATCCGTTGGTTAAAGGTGAAGATGGCGCTAATGATTACCGTCCACGGCGTGTTGGTGGATGTGTACGGAGAGGGTGTTCTCATCATGGGGGACAGCGGAATCGGCAAGTCCGAGGCCGCCCTGGAGCTGATTAAGAGAGGACACCGTCTGGTTAGCGATGATGTAGTGGAATTAAGAAAGGTTTCCGATGAATCTTTAGTGGGAACGGCACCGGATATTACCAAGCACTTTATTGAACTTCGTGGAATCGGCATTATCGATGTAAAGCAGATGTTCGGTGTGGAATCGGTAAAGGATACCCAGACACTGAATATGGTCATTAATTTTGGCGGAGTGGTCAGGAGAAGGACTATGATCGTCTTGGATTAAAGGATAACTATATAGAATTTTTAGGCAACAATATTATCAGCTATGATATCCCCATTCGTCCGGGAAGAAATGTGGCTATCATTGTAGAGTGTGCCGCCATTAACAACAGAGCCAAGAAGATGGGCTACAATGCGGCACAGGTGCTGTATGAAAGAGTGACCGCCAACATGAAGAAACAGGAAGCGGAAGATTTTTAGGGAAAAGTGAGCAGGATGGAGCATAGAACGGAACAGAGCTTAAAGGACTATACCAGCTTTAAGGTTGGCGGAAAGGCAGACTTTTTATATTCCTCCGGCGTAGAAGAAGTACAGGAGCTGGTAAAGGAATTATACAAGGAGAGCTGCCCTATCTGATTTTGGGGAACGGCTCCAATCTCCTGGTTTCTGACGAGGGCGTGGATGAGGCTGTTATTTTATTGAAAGGATAACTTATCCGCATGCAGCATAAAGAGACGAGAGAGGACGGTGGGGGCTGTTGGAAGGAGGCGGATGCACCTTAAAGAAAATGGCGGAGGTAGCTATGGGAAGCAGGCTACACCGGCTTTGAACCCCTTTCCGGTATTCCGGGAACCCTGGGGAGAGCGGTGAAAATGAATGCCAGAGGGTATCGGAGGGAAATCAAGGACTTCTTTTATCGGGACTTCTTTTAAATGAAAAGGGAGAGCTTCAAAAGAAAGAGCTTTTCCGAAATGGACTTTTTCTATAGACATTCCTGCCTTTTCGGAAAATGATATTTGTCTAAAAAGCAAAGCTTTCTTGGAAAAAGGGAATTCTACAGAAATCCAGGAAAATGCAGGATTTTTCAAAGACGAAGAGAGAAAAACAGCCTTTGGATATGCCTTCGGCAGGCTCCACCTTTTAAAAAGGCCGGAGGACTATGCTCCCGCCTCATTGAAGTCAGCAGCCTAAGAGGGCTTTCAAATGGGAAGACGGCAGTGTCCGAAAAGCATTGCGGCTTTGTGGTGAACCTGAGGGCGCTGATGCCAAAAGAGATTTACCGACTGATCAGGAAGTGATTCGAATTGTGGAAGAAAAAGCAGGAGTGCGTTTAGAAACAGAGGTAAAGCTGTGGGGAGATTTTAATTGTAACCGGAATGAGCGGAGCAGGGAAAACCGTTTGTCTGAAGCATTTGGAGGACTTCGGTTTTAACTGCATTGATAACCTGCCCATCGGGCTTAGAATTCATTTTTGGAGCTTTTTACTTTCCAGCAGGGAAAATGAACAGAGGACAGCTTTTAGGAATCGACAGCAGAAACGGAAAAGAGCTTTCTGAACTGGAAAAGATTATTGAAAACTGGCGGGAAGAAAGAAAGGTACCCTTTTCGCATTTCTTTTCCTGGATGCCGGGGATGAAGTGCTGATTCAGCGCTATAAAGAAAGCAGACGAAGCCATCCCTTTGGCAAAAGGAAGGTCGTATTCAGGACGGAATTGCCAAGGAAAGAGAAAAGATGGCCTTTCTTCGGAAGAAGGCGGATTTGATTATCGATACCTCAGACTCTTAACGAAAAATCTCCGCGCAGTTAAAGGAGATTGTGCAGGAGGAGAAAATATCAAAAATCTTCAGCTTTCCATTCTTTCCTTCGGCTTTAAATATGGTAGTATGCCGGAGGATTTGGACTTGCTTTGATCTTCGATTTCTGCAAACCTTTATTATGATCCCAATCTACGGAATCATACTGGGGAAGAAAAGGAAGTGCAGGTTTTGTGTTTTTCGGATGGAAATGCCCAAATCTTTTTAGATAAGCTGGTGGATTTGTTTCAATTCCTCCTTCCCTTTATGTAGCAGAAGGAAAGAATCAGCTGGTATTGGGACCGGCCTGCACCGGAGGAAAGCACCGTTCCGTCACCATGGCGGAAAAATTGTATCAATCCCTAAAAAGGATGCTGCGGATTATGGGATTCGACTGGAACATAGGGATATAAAGAAATGATATAAGTTCTCAAAAATATAAAAACTTCATAAAAATAGAAAAATAACGAAAAACAGCATAGAAAATTACCAAGAGACAAAAGTGATGGCAGAAGAAAAACAAGCGAAAAAGCTTCTTTTTCCCGGAAAGTGAAGGAGGAGCTTAGAGAATAGACTTTACAGCATTAGAAAAACCTTTAAAAATTAGGACAGATGATGAGAAGGGAAGAAGGGAAAAACATGACAGATTTTTCTTTCCAACGCTTCTTTAACTAATCCCTCAAAAGAATATCATTTGGAATTTGTTTTTCCGAAGAAGAGGAGGGCAGAGAAAGTAGAAGAAATTCTACGGCATTATTCTCTACATCCAAAGCAGGGAAAAAGAGGCAAAAACCGGATGGTATACCTAAAAGGATGCTTCGAAATCGCAGATATTTTAAAAGCTCTTAGGGCAGTGGATGCCTTGATGGAATTGGAGAATGCCCGCATTTTAAAGGAGGTCAGCGAAAATGTTAACCGGCGCGTGAACTTTGAAGCCAACATTAATCGCACCGTGAAAGCCAGTTTAAAGCAGCAGGAAGAAATTCAATACATCGAGAAGTCTTAGGACTGGATCAACTGGAGAAGGTCTGCAAGAGGTGGCAAAGCGTCGTTTGCAATATCCGGATGCTTCTTTGGAGGAGCTTGCACGATTAGAGCCCCCTATAGGAAAGAGCGGGGTGAATCATCGCCATGCGTAAATTGGCACAGAATTGCAAAAAGAACTTCGGGAGAACAATCCGCTACGCATAGAAATAGGATTAAAAATAAAATATGCAAAAGAGGAGCTTTCCTCGCAAAGGTACATTGGTTAGCACTGCATTTTCAAGACAATTTAGACAGACAGCTTTGGAACTGAGGATGGAGTGAGGACACTCTGCGTTTAGGGAGCTCAAATGCACCAGGAGGCACAGACCATGAGAGACAGTAATGTAACCGTTAACTTATCAAACAAAACAGATGATCATCCGGTGGCGATGCTCGTACAGATTGCCAGTCGCTTTCAATCCAGCATCTATATGACGGAGGGAAGCAGAAGGGTAAATACAAAATCCATTATGGGTATGATGGCACTCAGCATTAATAACGGCGCAGAGCTATATGTATCTGCAGAGGGAGAAGATGAAGAGGATGCGATTTCAGCAATCAGCGGATATCTTCTTGGAGAAGCGATTTAAACAGAGGAGCTCGGAAACGGGCTCCTTTTTATATACAGAAAGACTAGGCAATCCGGAAAATACCCTGTACAGTATAGGGGTTAGGATAAAGGGTTTAGAACGAAGGTCTTGCAGATAGAAGGACAGAAGATGGCATTTACACTTACATGTACATAGCAGCTATAGTTTTGTTGGACGGCTCCGGAAGATTCCGGAGATGATTGCCAAGTGAAGGAGCTGGGGATGGACTCCATTGCCCTTACAGACCATGGGGTAATGTACGGTGTGATTGACTTTTATAAAGAGGCAAAGAAGCAGGGGATTCATCCGATTCTGGGTTCGGAAATTTATCTGAGTCGTTCCATGGAGGAGCGTTTTATCCAGAAGGGGGAGGCCAGATACTATCATCTGGTGCTCTTGCGGAAAATGATACAGGCTATCATAACCTGATGCAGCTGGTGTCTCTGGGCTTTACTGAGGGCTATTACTAAGCTCCAGGGTGGACTATGAGGTTTTGGAAAAAGTACCATGAGGGAATCATTGCCCTGTCCGCCTGCCTTGCAGGGAGAGGTATCAGAAACCTGCGACTTTCTCAGTATGAGGAGGCAAAGCAGGCGGCACTCCGTTATGAAGGCATTTTCGGAAAGGGAATTTCTTCCTGCAAATGCAGAATGGCAGCTATGCGGAGCAGAAGCTGGTGAATCAGGGCATGCTTCGTTTGCATGAAGAAACGGGATTCCTTAGTGGTAACCAATGATATTCACTATACCTATAAGGGAGGATGCCAAGCGCATGACATTCTGCTTTGTTTGCAGACCGGAAAAAAACTGATGGACGAGGATAGGATGCGCTATCCCGGAGGGACAGTTTTATATCAAAAACGAAGAGGAAATGGAAGAGTTATTTCCCTTATGCCAAAAGGAAGCTCTGGAAAATACCGCAAAAATTGCCAAGCGTTGTCAGGTGAATATTACTTTCGGGGAATATCATTTGCCGAAATATCCTGTGCGGAGGGCTATACCGCCTACAGCTATTTGGAGGAGCTTTGTCTTAAGGGGCTGGAGAAACGCTACAGTGAGAGCCGGCAGGAAAATAAGGATAGGCTCTACTATGAGTTAAATACCATTTTCCGATATGGGCTGTGGACTATTTTTGGTGGTTTGGGACTATATTCATTTTGCAAAAACCCACGGCATAGCGGTGAAGTGAGGAAGAGCTCCGCGGCAGGCTCCATTGTAGCTATATGCTATAGGGATTACGGATGTTGACCCCATGGAGCATCAGTTGCTTTTCGAGCGATTCTTAAATCCGGAACTGTAAACCATCCGGATATCGATGTGGACTTTGAATACGAAAGACGGCAGGAAGTCATTGACTATGTGGGAAAAGAAGTACGGAAAAAGAGCAGGTCAGCCAGATTATCACCTTCGGAACCCTGGCGGCAAGAGGGGTCATCCGAGATGTGGGAAGAGTATTGGACATTCCCTATGCCAAATGTGACCAGCTGGCAAAGCTGGTGCCAAACAAATTAAATATGACCTTGGAAAAGGCGCTGAGTGTCGAAGGAATTAAAAACCTTTATGACACGGAAGAGGAAACCAAGCAAATGATTGATATGTGTCTTCGTTTGGAGGGGCTTCCCCGACATAGCTCCATGCATGCAGCAGGAGTGGTGATTGCCGGAAGTCCGGTTTCCGACTATGTGCCTCTGTCCAGAGGTTCCGACGGTTCCATTACCACCCAGTTTACGCATGACCACCATAGAGGAGCTGGGAGCTTATTAAAGATGGACTTTTTAGGGCTTAGAACCCTGACGGTAATTCAGGATGCCCTTCGATTTATAGAGGAAAATCATGGGGTGAAGCTGGACTTGGATAAACTGCCCTATGATGATGCCAAGGTTTATGCCATGCTTTCCAAAGGAGATTGTGCCAGCGTGTTCAGCTGGAATCTGCGGGGATGGTAAACTTTATGAAGCGCTTACAGCCCTCCTGTCTGGATGACATTATTGCAGGGAGTAGCTCTGTATCGACCAGGGCACATGGACTTTATTCGGACTACATTGCCGAAGAAAAAAATCCTGCTACCGTACACTATGACTGTAAGGAGATGAATCCATCCTGAGAAAAAATACCTATAGGGGTCATCGTGTATCAGGAGCAGGTTATGCAGATTGTGCGAGACCTGGCCGGTTTTACCATGGGCGGATCGGACTCTCTTACGAAGAGCCATGTCCGAAGAAGACCTCCGTCATGGAGGAAGCAAGGCAGAGCTTTGTCTACGGCAATGCGAAAGAGGCATTGCGAGTTCTGCATTTCAAGGGGATTTCTGAAGAGGTGGGCCAATCGGATTTACGACAAGATGATTGACTTTGCCAAGTATGCCTTCAATAAGTCCCATGCGGTAAGCTATGCACTGCTTTCCTATCAAGACCGCCTATTTAAAAATATTACTATGCTCCGGGAATTTTTATGCCGCCACCATGAGCTCTTTTATGGATAACACGGTGAAAACCGCTGAGTATATCGAAGTGGCAAGAGAGCAGGGCATAGAGATTCTGCCTCGGATATCCAACTGGCGGAGGTGGGCTTCTCCGTGAAGGAAGGAAGATTCGTTACGGCCTTTCGGCGGTTAAAGGGTGGGAAGATCCGCCGCTGAGCAGATTATTCTGGAAAGAAAGAACGATCTACTTTAGAAACTTTGAAGATTTAGTTCAGCGACTAAGCCAAAGAGGCATTAACCGAAGAGCAATGGAGTCCTTTATCCATGCAGGAGCCTTTGATAATCTGGAAGGTAACAGAAGGGAAAAAACTGGTCATGCTTCCGGAGGTTTTGGAGGATTTGCAGAAGGAAAGAAGGATAGGATTGCAGGGACAGATGAGCCTTTTGATGTACAGGAGAAGAAGCGGAGGAAAGACAGGAATTTGAGCTGATTTTTCCGGATTTGGAAGAATTTCCAAAGGCTGAGCTTCTGCGAAATGAGAAGGATGCCTTAGGGTTTATCTTTCCGGACATCCTCTGGACAGTGACAGAGCCCTTCTAAAGCAGCTTTGCAGCAGAAGAGCCAGAGATTTCTCCTGGAAGCGATTGAGGAAGAGAAGAATCTTGTGGATGATGAGCATTGTACCGTAGGAGGGATGATTACCGGCATTAACAGGCGGATTACCAAGAAAAATGACATGATGGCTTTAGTGACCTTGGAAGACAATACCGGCTCCATGGAAGTGGTGGTTTTTCCTAAGACATACGAGCTTACGGAGGAACTGATTCAGGAGGATAAGAAGGTCTTTGTCTACGGCAGAGTACAAATGAGTGATGAAGCCAACGGAAAATTGATTGCAGGAAAAATTATAGCTTTTGAAAATTTGCCGAAAAGAAATTTGGTTGCAGTTTTTCCGACAAAGAGGCTTATCTGGAGAAGGAAAAGGAAGTTTTGGAATGCTCTGTCTCAAGAGGGAGGCTGAAAGCACCGTCGTCATTTACCTTAGGAAAGAAAGGCTATAAAACGCTATAGGAAGCTTTTATGCTGTACAATCTTCCCAAGAATTGTTGGAAAATCTTGCAAAAATTGTAGGTGGAAAATGTGAAAGAACAGCTAAAATCCTTGAAAAATGCTTGAGGATAGAGTAATATAATGTACTTGTTCAGAAATAAATACATGGCGGAACAGGTGGTAAGACCGGTATAGAGAAACGGTAAAGAATAAAATAAAAACAGTAAGGTAGATTGGAGGCAGTTATGGCAGGGAAAGCAGTAAAAACAATTGGTGTTTTTGACTTCCGGAGGAGATGCTCCCGGAATGAATGCGGCGATTCGTTCCGTGGTAAGAACCGCGATTCACAATGGCTCAAAGGTTAAGGGTGTTATGCGTGGCTACGCGGGACTTTTAGAGGAAGAAATCAAAGAATTGGACAGCCACTCTGTTTCCGATATTGTCAGTCGAGGCGGTACCGTGCTGTACACCGCAAGATGTAAGGAGTTTACTACTCCTGAAGGACAGAAGAGAGTGCGGAGATTTGCAAAAAGCACGGTATTGACGAGCATCGTGGTTATCGGAGGAGACGGTTCCTTCATGGGAGCCGGAAAGCTGTCCGCTTTAGGCATTAACACCATCGGTGTTCCCGGAACCATGACCTGGATATCGCCTGCACAGATTATACGATTGGATTTGATACTTCATCAATACCGCTATGCAGGCTATTGATGAGATTCGAGACATATCTACCTCCACGAGCGTTGTTCCATTATCGAAGTAATGGGAAGACACGCAGGCTATATCGCCCTTTGGTGTGGTGTGGCAAATGGTGCGGAAGAAATTCTTCTGCCGGAGAAGTATGATGGAGACGAGCAGGCTATCATTAACCGCATTATCGAGAGCAGAAAAAGAGGAAAGAAGCACTACATCATTATCAATGCGGAGGAATCGGACATTCTTCCTCCATGGCAATGAGAATTGAGGCGGCAACCGGTATCGAAAACCCGAGCTACCATTTTAGGGACACATGCAGAGAGGCGGATCTCCAACCTGTAGGACTGTTACTATGCTTCCATTATGGGCGCTAAGGCGGTGGGAGCTGCTTTTGGCAGGAAAGTCCAAAAGTCTTGTGGCTTATAAGAAGGGTGAGTTCGTGGATTACGATATTCAGGAAGCACTGCGCATGAAGAAGGATATTTCTGAGGAGCAGTATCGTATCGCTCAGCTTCTGGTAAGATAAGAGGAAATCTTTAGAATTAGCTTCTGGTAAGATGAGGCAGTATTTAGAATAGAGAGGAAGAAGTCGGAAGAAATTTCAGATTCTTTCCCTCTTTTTAATGGACTTTAGCCAGTATCGGAGCTGACATTTTGAAAAATGTTAGCTCTGATAAAAAACCACCCGCTATGCGGGTGGGAAACACTGTTATACAAAAATCACCTTTCCTAATACAATAAAGTTGTTCAGCTATATTGCAGAAAAGACTAACTATTAAAAGTCAATTGGAAAATAAGATTTTTGAATAAGGCATCATCAGATGTTTTAGATAGCCCGGAGGCAGGTTTAAGCCTCAATCAGTACCTTGAAAATCGCATGACAAATAGAGCATCTAAATAGGTGCTCTCAGAAAAGGATGTGAAGTTAATGAATTATCTTCGGTAGGCTTCGCCTGTAAGTTCCATTTGGTATATGGTACGTACCAGTTTTTTTCGTTGCATGACCGATAGCAACATTATAGTGCTTGCCTTCACCTATCTTCTTTGAGAGGTAAGCTCGAAATTCTCATCCCACTTGCAGACAAATTTCGCGACATTGAACAAAGCATATCTTAGATAACGAGAACCTCGTTTCTCCATATGAGAATAGCTAGAATCCAGTTGACCTGACTGGTAGGTAGAAGGTGACAATCCTGCAAATGCCAGTATCTGATCAGCGTAGTTGAATCGAGTGAAGTCACCAATCTCTGCAAGGATCATAGCTCCCATACGATAGCTAATCCCGGGGATTGTCATAATCGGAGAGTTACAAGTGTCCATGATGGATTTGATGGAATCTTCAATTTCATCAATCTCTTCCGTCATCACCTCAATTAAATGGATGGTGTGCTTTAGTTCCATTGATTTTGCTGGTATCACAGAGCCGATAGAGTCTCTGGCGGTGTTTCTTAAAGTAATCGCCATATCTCGTCCGTAATGGCCTTTAGAGGCTGTTTCTAGGAGATTTTTGAGATGGGTAAGATGACATTCGGTAATGTAAGAGGCTCCGGGGAGTTTGGGACAGCAAGGCATACATCGAAGCCATATGAAGGCTGGGAGAACGAGTTTTTCCAGTTCCGGAAAAAGGATGTTTACAAGACGAGCTACGGAAGATTTGAGTTTTGCTCGTTCCTGAACCTTGTCGAAACGATAACGAGTTAATGACTTAAGTTCTTCGCTATGATATGATGTGTCTGAGTAGGGCTTGAGAGTTTTATTAGTCATTAACATCATAGCAATCGAACGGGCGTCGACTTTATCCGTTTTTTTGTCTTTCTAAAGGCTTAGACCTTTTCTGTAAAGATTTGTATGTAACGGGTTGATAACACAGGTGGGTAGACCTTTATCAATGAGCGATCCGAGAAGATTGAGTGAGTAGTGACCGGTAGCTTCAAGACCTACTTTTTATTTTTGGTCTTATCATCAGTCACAGTGAATATCTTCTCATACAACTCATCAAAACCTGCTTTGTTATTCGGGATAGTGAATACCGGATAGAGTTTATCGGCTTCCGATTCTAGGATGCAGCAATCATGTTTATCCTTTGCAACATCGATACCAACATAGATCATACACATGATCCTCCTTAAAAGTATTTGACGCTGTATTGGATCCACAGGGCTCTCTGCCGATGTAACCTCGTTCTACATAAACCGTCATGCGGTATCTAACTGATTAACATTTTGACAAAGAGGCTGTGGTTGGAGCCTTTCCGTAACCGTCTATGCGGTAGGAGGTGATGACCAATCCACAGCATCTTCAACAGCATACCCTATACCTTAGAACAGGTAAAGAATGGGTATGACTATATAATACGAGGAAGGTGATTTTATGGCGAAGAAAGAATATGCATTAGCACATACGAAATGGATGTGTAAATATCATATTGTCTTCACACCGAAGTATAGGCGAAAAATAATATATTATCAATATAAGTCAGATATTCGGGATATTATCAAGCAACTCTGCGCCTTTAAAGGAGTGGAGATTATAGAAGGGCATTTAATGCCGGACCATGTACACATTCTGGTTAGTATTCCACCTAAGATTAGCGTTTCTTCTTTTATGGGCTATTTAAAGGGAAAAAAAGTGCTTTGATGATATTTGATAAACACGCAAATCTTAAATACAAATTTGGGAACAGACATTTTCTGGGTAGAAGGCTATTATGTCAGTACAGTAGGTCTAAATGAAGCCACAATAAAAAGTATATCCAAAGATCAAGAAAAAAACACGATATAGCTTTGGATAAACTAAGTGTTAAAGAATATGAAGACCCTTTTTAAGGGTTAAAGTGCAGTAGTACCAATACCCCTTTATGGGGTAGCGACGAGTCAAACGCAATATGGCTTGAATGGAGCTGTGGGAAGGTGCAAAGCAAACTTCCCATAGCCCAAAATGAAAGCCAGCGCCTTAGACGCTGGCTAGTAGCAGGGCTTATAGCCCCGAGCAAACCACCCGTTTGACGGGTGGTAGTGATTAATGAGCATCGCCGGTGTAGTGTGCATTGTCTCACTTTATTCTTAATGATTATCCCTCGCGTAGTGTGCACTAGCTCATTTTATGTTATGATGGGACAGGCAAAAATCCGAAAGAGCAAAAATGGACGAAAAAGCGATGAATCAGGATGCCTTAAAAGAAAGAGGAGAGAAGGTGCTTTGCGGTGCCAATTCCTATAGAGAACAGTATTTTTAATCCCGCTTTTCTCTTCTGCCTGAAGAGTTACAGGAAAAAGTCTGCAAAAATAACCGTTACTTATACGGAGAAATCGCGGCGTGTTTCTGAGTGCAATTCGGAGAGGAAGGAAGGCTGGAGCTTATCAGCATTGCGGAGGAGACAGACTATCTTTATGACCCTATAGGGCAGAGCTAAAGAAGAAGCAGATTCAAAAAGACTATAAGGAGCTCTTTTTCCAAGCTGGAAGAGTATTATGCAGGATTGCAGAATCTAGAGAAGAAGTAAGAGAAGTCGATGCAATGCTTCCAGTATCTGGAGAAGAAATAATGGAAGTCTATGCAATGTTTCAGTATCTAGGGGAAGAAGTAAGAGGAGTCTATGCATTGCATTAGAGCAGAAAAGAAGGACAGTATCGAGATACTTAGTTGAAAAAGGAAAAAAATAGAAGAAATCGTGAGAAGTCACAGGAATATCCGACTTTTCTGTATGAGGAGGCCTTGAATAAAAGAGAAGAAGAGGGGAGAGAAAACCTCTTTCAGCCGATTTCCTTAAAAGGACTGCAAGCTTCCGGGAAACATCCTGATGGCTCCTATGGCGGGGTGACAGACCTTCCTTACCGTATTCTATGCGAGGAAATGAGCAAGTTTATCCTTTACGGAAATGGTGTCAGCGAAAGCCATTTACTATGGCAATCAAAATACCGATTCTTTGCTGGATCGCAAAAGGAGAGCCAGGAGCTTGTATCGGCACAGCTTTTTGGCTCGGATCCGAGCCTTGATGGCGGAAATGGCCTGCCGAATCGAAGATGACTTTGACGGCATTGATGTGAATATGGGCTGTCCTGTGCCTAAGGGTGGTACGGAATCAGGAGGGCTCAGCTTTAATGACCAACCTTCCCTTAGCGGAACAGGTTTTTAAGTACCATGGCAAAAGCATGAAGAAGCCTCTTACAGTAAAGTTCCGCATCGGCTTCACAGACGATGCCATCAATGTGGTGGAATTTGCGAAAATGGCAGAGTACTCCGGGGTGGCTTCCGTGACCATTCATGGCAGAACCAGAGAGCAATATTATAGAGGAAAGGCCAATTGGCAATATATTAAAAGCTAAGGAAGCCGTGAAGATTCCCTGTCTTTGGAAACGGAGACATTTTCAAGAAGAGGATGCTCTGGCCATGCTCCTTTCCACCGAGGTGAGACGGTATTGCGCTGGCTCAGGGAATCAAGGGAATCCTTTTGATGCGAGCCTATGTCAGCCTCTCTCTGAAGGAAGAAGCTCCGCCAGTGAGCCTTTCGGAAAGAAAGGAAATGATGCTACGGCACCCTAAAGCTGATGGTGGAGATTAAGGGGGAGCATCTGGCTCTTTTGGAAATGCAGCACCTTTCCTGGTATATGGAAGGCTTGGAAAATGCAACCCGCTGGAGACAGAGGGTGAATACGGAGAACGATTTGGAGAAGGTATTCCAAATGGTTAGGGATTTATAGCGGAAAAAACATTGACTTCTCAAGCTTCCGTTGCTAGAATACTACATCGAATCATTGATGAAACGGCTTCGGATCTCCAGAGCCGTCATTGCAGTTTTAGAGAAAGGGCAGGATATCAGGTGGCTGAAGAAAAGAAAAACCTCCTTACCAGGGCAGGATTAAATAGGTTAGAGAATGAACTTCATAATTTAAAGGTAAATAAGAGACAAGAGATTGCAGAAAAGATTAAGGAAGCTCGGGAACAGGGAGATTTGTCTGAGAACGCTGAGTATGATGCAGCAAAGGATGAGCAGAGAGAAATCGAAGAAAGAATCGTTGCCATGAGTCTTTGTTAAAGAATGCGGAAGTAGTGGATGATGCGGAAGAAGGCACCATCAATATCGGATGCAGAGTTAAGCTGTTTGACAAGGAATTTGATGAAGAAGTGGAATACATGATTGTAGGTTCCACTAGAGGCAAACCCTTGCAGGGAAAAGATTTCAACGAGTCTCCCGTAGGTATGGCTTTATTGCATCACAGAGTGGGAGATGAGGGTTACCGTAGAGACTCAGGCGGGAGTTTTGGAATATAGGTACTTTCCGTGGAGAGATCCAACGAAGAATAATTCATTGAAAAAACGATTCAGTGAAGAATAATTCCATGAAGAATGATTCCATGAAGAATAATTCAGTGAAGAATAATTTAATGAAGAATGTTTCTATGAAGATATGCCTTAGAGAAGATTTTAATCAAAAATATAATGAAAGCAATAATCGAATAGTGCAAAGAAAGGATAGAAGGATGGGAGAGCAGGAAAAGCAAAAGGTAATGCACCGGTGGACATGAACCACATTTTGAAAGCCAGATATGATAAGCTGGCTGAGTATCAGGCAGCTAAGGAAGATCCGTTTGAAATCACCAAGGCTGAACAGACCCATCATTCTACTGAAATCAAAGAGAATTTTCAAGAGCTTTAGAGAATCAGCAGGTCGTGATTGCAGGACGTATTTTTATCCAAGCGTGTCATGGGTAAGGCCAGCTTTTATGCATTTGCAGGATAGAGACGGCAGAATCCAGGTTTATGTAAGCCGGGAAAGCCTTGGAGAAGAGGAATACAAGAAGTTTAAGAAGCTGGATCTTGAGCGATATTGTGGAAGTTAGAGGTTATGTTTTTGAAAACCCAGATGGGGAGAGATTTCCGTTCATGGAGAGAAGATTACCCTGCTTTCCAAGTCCCTCTATCCCCTTCCTGAGAAGTTCCATGGCTTAACCGATACGGACACCCGTTATCGTCAGCGTTATGTAGACCTGATTATGAATGAGGACAGCCGTACCGTTTTCATGAAGCGCTCTCAGATTCTTCGGAAATCCGTACTTCTTGCAGGAAGAGATTTCTTGGAGGTGGAGACACCGATGCTGGTGGAAAATGCCGGCGGTGCAGCAGCTCGTCCCTTTGAAACCCATTACAATGCTCTAAACGAGGACGTAAAGCTTCGTATATCCTTGGAGCTTTACTTAAAGCGTCTGATTATCGGCGGTATGGAAAGAGTTTATGAGATTGGAAGAGTATTCCGTAATGAGGGAATCGACACCAGACATAATCCGGAATTTACCTTTAATGGAGCTGTATCAGGCTTATACAGACTACGAGGGAATGATGGAGCTGACTGAGTCCATGTTCCGTTACCTTGCAGAAAAAGGTTTGCGGTACTCTGCACATCAGCTACCAGGGAACCCCATTGATTTGGAGAGTCCTTTCCGCTGTCTGACCATGACCGAGGCTATCAAGGAATATGCAGGCATTGACTTTGATCAGATTAAGACCTTGGAAGAGGCCAGAGCCCTGGCGAAGGAAAAGAGATTGCCTATGAAGAGCACCATGGTATCGGAGACATCGAAAACCTCTTCTTCGAGGAATACTGTGAGGAGAAGCTGGTACAGCCAACCTTTATTATGGATCATCCCGGTGGAGATTTCTCCCTTACCAAGAAGAAGCCTCGATCCTTCCAAGGTAGAGCGTTTTCGAGCTCTTTATCTATGGAAGAGAGATGGCAAATGCTTATTCCGAGCTAAAACGATCCTATCGACCAGAGAGAGCGTTTCAAGGCGCAGGATGCTTTGGCAGATGCGGGAGATGAAGAGGCAAACCACACCGACGAAGACTTTCCTTCATGCTATGGAAATCGGAATGCCTCCAACAGGAGGAATCAGTTACGGCATTGACCGTCTGGTAATGCTTCTTACCGATGCGGCATCCATCCGTGATGTACTGCTCTTCCCCACAATGAAGTCCTTGGACAAGAAGGATGAGGGAAAGAAGGGTCAAAGAGGGTGAGGCAGGAATATGCGACACAGCTTTACGACCGTTCCGAAAAAGATCGATTTTTCAAACGTGAAAGATTGAACCTCATTGTTTCGAAGAACACGTTGACTTTGAGACCTTTAGTAAGTCCGACTTCCGTGCAGTAAAGGTAAAGGATTGCGTTCCGTTCCAAAGAGTCAAGAAGCTCTTGCAGTTTACTTTGGATGATGGAAGCGGTACGGATAGAACGATCCTCTCCGGAATTCATGCATACTATGAGCTGAAGAGCTGATCTGAAAGACCTTGATTGCTATTACCAACCTTCCCTCCAAGAGCAATGATGGGCGTAGAGTCCTGCGGAATGTTACTTTTCCGCCAGTTAACCAGAAGAAGGATAGTGATGAGGAAGAATTGCACTTGCTGATGGTGGATAACCATATTCCGGCAGGGAGCGAAGCTGTAATAGTATTTTGTTTATTGTTGAAATATTTTGAAGACGAAGAGATTATGCTTTTATGGCGGATGGAGTTAACTTCATCCGCCATTTTATATAAAAAAAGAATTGATGATTTGCAATTTCATCCCGTGTGTTATTATAAACTTAGTAATCGAAATGTAGATGAATAGATAGTTAAATAAAGAAAAGAGATTGCCTGTGAGAATACTATTTAAGCTGTCTTGTTTCCTATTAGTCTTCTATTATCGGTTAGCACCGCTTTTTCTAACATTTTTGCTAAGTATAGGAACGGCTATCTTGTATTTATTGATGATTCTTTGCATTTTTTGTAGCAATAGGTTCTTACAAAAGCTTACTAAATCAATCTATTATAAATAGTGAATGGATAATTTACTATAGGCACATAAGCAAAAATATTAATTTGATTTTAGTATTTTGCAAATACCTGTAGTGATAAAAAACCTAAAGAAAGGAAAGGAGTACAATTTTTTATGAAAAAAAGATAAATCCTATGAGGTACAAGAATGGAGATTATTATTTTGTTTAGTATTGAATGTTGCTATAATCAAGTATTTTTCGCTATTTTTATACTGGCAATATACAATATAAAAGAATAGAAAAATATATACTTGAAGATTTTTATTAAGCAAGGAGGAATGCAAGATGAAAACAAATATTTTTAAAATAATGTCTCTGGTCTTAAGTATATGTTTATTATCATTGAATGTTGGATTTAATACTTATGCCTTAGAGAATGATACGTTGTATTATCAGGGTGTTGCTATTGAACAAAAAGAACTATCAGAAGACACATTAGAGTAGTTAGGTTGGTATAATTCTTTATCTCCGGATGAACAAGATTGCATTAATTATGAGCCACTAGACCTACAAAAGATGATTGTCAATCCTGAAGATATTACGGTATCCGAACCAGAACTAGATGAATTAGACATAGATGATATAGTGCCTTTAGATTAGGAGCACCAGTATATAATCCAAGTTGGTGGAATAATAGCAATCGTATAAAAGAAAGCTAATTGTTATGCCTATTCAATGGACTTAATTCAAAATTTTGTAGGAAAATTACAGCCTGGTCAACTATCAGGACGAACTTTTGAGTCGTTATCTGAATCAAGTATCTTTAGTGCTGTTGCGTGATGGTTCTCGTTTAGGTGGAGGACGCTATATTAGAAGATCGAGCTCAAGTGAACGTCCAGGTTCAGGAGAGTATAAAGTTGTGTAGTCATTACGCCAAATAGGGATTGCCATTGGTATGACTTAATACTAATGGGTATTGGTCACAAAAGAGGACATTCAAGAGTTACAAATGTAGATGCTAGTGGGAAAAAGGATTACAAACCCTCAAACCCGCAAACTGAAATTATGGAAATTTAAACTATTCAGTTTTTCTGTGGCTTTTACATTGTAAAAGAGAGGATAGAAATAGACAATTCAATTTTAAATAGAGAATATATTTTGATAGGTTAATACTCAAAAGGAAAAGAGCACTTAGGAGAATTATAAGAGTTTGCGATTTTGAGATACTTGATAAGATCAATCAGAAAGATGCAATCATTCTTCCAGTTCAGTAACCATTCTTTGAGACATACTTTTACCACTAGAATGTGCGAGCCGGGGTAAACATAAAAGCAATGCAAGAGATTTTTAGGATATGCAGATGCTGAAACCACCATGGATACATATGCTGAAGCAACAAAAGGTATTAATAAAAATCTCGAGTTGATTAATTTCAAGAGTTTTTTGAAAGAAACAGTAAACATAGTAAAGAACAATTAATAGTTTAATATAATATGTCTTGTGACCAGTATGCGACTGATTTGGGACTACTTATGTAGATAAGCGTAGAATTATAAAATCAGAGACATAAATCGATTGTTTGAAAATATAGATATAATCACTTATAACGATTTAGACTGCCTAAGTTTTTGTTTTCCCACAATGAAGTCCCTAGAGAAGAAGGATGAGGGAAATAGGGCATCTAAGGGTACTGAAAAACGGAATTTGCGACCAAGTTGCGACCGTTCCGGAAAAGATTGATTTTTCAAACTTGAAGATTGAACCTCTCTTCGAAGAACAGGTTGACTTTGAAACTTTCAGCAAGTCCGACTTCCGTGCGGTAAAGGTAAAGATTGCTTTGCCGTTCCAAAGAGTAAGAAGCTTTTACAGTTTAACTTGGATGACGGAAGCGGTAGCGACAGAACGATCCTTTCCGGAATTCATGCATACTTCGAGCCGGAAGAGCTGATTGGAAAGACCTTGATTGCCATCACCAATCTTCCCCCAAGAGCAATGATGGGAGTAGAGTCCTGAGGTATGCTACTTTCCGCCATTAACCAGAAGAAGGATAGTGATGAGGAAGAATTGCACCTCTTGATGGTGGATAATCACATTCCGGCAGGAGCGAAGTTGTATTAAGAGTTGGCTTATAGGAAAAAGCGATTGATAAAAACCGCCCTGCACCTTTGTAAATCAAGGCTGTGGGCGGTTCAATCTTTTTCAAAACAACTAGAGGATGGACACAACGTGTTGATAAAACATTACAACTAGCGTGAATCCTATTTTAGAAGGGTATCAACGGATATCCTTTAAAAATTTCATGATTGCGCGACTCTAATAAGTGAGTAAAGCAACCCTTGTTTTTCCATAAGCTGATTAAATGTCCAAATTCAGCTAGTGCCCATGGTTTAGAAACGAAAATACCGTCATATTTTCTTTAAAAGGCTTTCTTCCAAACGATGTGTAATTAAGAGCTGTTACATCAGTCATTTTAAAACAAGAACTGGTTATTTCGTGTGAATATCTAAAAACAGATGTGGCTTCAGTCCGTAGCAATATTAATGTGTGCCTCTAGAAGTGCTCTTGCAGTATGGAGATGCGTTGTTTTTCACCACCAGATAAGATTTATACCATTGCACCATAAAAGGTAATCTTTACTATGAAGGCCAAAGAAATGATGAAAGGCCGGATTGTTTGTATTACTGGAGTTGAACTTTTTCATCGAGGATTTTTATATAACGTTATATTGTTATATATAGTATCATTAAAGACAAAAACATTTTGATGTATAACAGAAATTATACTTAAAATGAGATGAGTAACTAAGTTCTCGTAATTCTATACCATCAAAAAGTTTCGCCATTATAATCATCACTATACTTTGATAGTAGATTAAATAATGTGGTTTTACCTGAACCGGAAGAGATACAACAGTATATATTTACCTGCTTCAAATTTAAAGAAAGGTTATTCAGTACTTGTGATGCAGGCTCATACGAAAGGAAAGATTTTTATTTCTATTCCAGAGCTAAGAGTATCTATTTTTACGAATGATTTATTGCTATAATGCTCGTCAATAAGATCGAAGCATTATCAATAATAGATAATGATGCTTTGCGATTTGCTAAAAGTGAGAGGCACTTTTTCGATTGGAGAAATTACAAAAGTAACAAGCTGAAGAAATACAAGTACAATTCAGGTGTAATATTGGTATCAGATAATGATAACCATGCTCGAAAAAGAAAAACTCCGATTCTCATAATTACACTTAGCGCAGTGGATAAAAGATTAATATTTTCATCGGCAAATCTACGAAGGAATTTTGCGGTTTCAATATTTTTATTCTCATCATTGAAACGTTGTCCTAATTCTTTCTCAGCATTGAAACTTTTTATGACAGAAAAACCAGACAATGTGTCTCGCAGGAATTCTACAAAAAATTGCATTATTATCCGAAAGATGTTTTTCGGCTGTGTTATTTGCTTCGATGCAGGTATAGAAATTAATATAGGTAATATTGATAAAACAATGGCTATAAGTGTTAGTAACTGGGCTATACCAAATCATCAACGCTATTGCTCCAATAAAACTGACACCTATATCAATCAAATTCACATAAAAATCAAAATAATGCTCTTCTATTGAGTTAAGATCATTAGTAAGTTTCAAAATTATATTTCCCGTTCCATTTTGTGAATTAAGTCACTATTATTACAGAGAATTTTTGAGAATAAAAATTCTTTATAAAAATGAGAGGCTGTTTGCAAAAATTTGGGGTGAAACAAACCTAAAGTACGTAATAGAAAATAATAAATAAAATAAATGAAAATAGTGATATTGCCGCTACCCAGTGCAGAGGAGTCTTATCTCTTCTCGCCAGCAACGTCAATGATTTTTGCATTTGCCAGAAATCGATTAAATTATAGGAACTTAGAAAGATTATTGATATTAGTGAAAAGACAAAACCATTTTTCCCAACAGAAAAGGGTATTCTTTTTAATTCATCATAGTGACCTCAATCCCTGAATGTATAAACTTGGCAAAAATATTTAATATAAATTGTTATAGTGTATTAGAAATTATTTTTAAAAATCAAGAAATCAAGATGAAAGTTTTGGCTAAAATACACACTAACAATTATAGTGTGTATTTTTACTGTAAAAATCAAGAATAGGAATTTATTAATGTAAAACAGTATGATATTGGAATATAATATAAAAATGGATTAATACAACTATGTGATTACTTGTCTATGACAACAAAAACAGATAGTAGGAGATTGCCATGATTGAAGTGGAACATATTACGAAAAGAGTATAAAGTGGTTAAAAAGAGATTCGGGCTTTCATAACGCTGTTAAAGCTTTATTTTTCACGAAAATATGATACTGTAAGAGCTCTTAATGACATCAGCTTTCAAAAATTGATGATGGAGAAATTCTGCCTATATAGGACCTAATGGTGCCGGCAAAAGTACCACTATAAAGATATTGTGCGAATTTGACTCCTGATAAAGGCAATTGTATTGTAGATGGCTATGTTCCATGGAAAGACAGAAAATCATATGTTAAAAACATCGAGGGTTGTGTTTGAGCAGAGAAGCCAGTTGTGGTGGGATATTCCAATCATTGATAGTTTTGAATTGATTAAGGATATGTACGATATAGATAGTCGTACATATAAACAGAATATATCGGAATTGTGCCAGCTACTGATTTAGAGAAAAATAGTTAAAACGCCTGCTAGAAATCTTAGTCTTGGCCAACGAATGAGATGTGAAATTGTAGCGTCATTATTACATGATCCCAAAATTCTTTTTGGATGAGACCAAGCATTGGTTTTGGATGCGATATCTAAGTTGGCGGTAAGGGATTTTTATAAAAAGAATCAATGCAGAAAAAGGAACTACAGTTATATTAACAACACATGACATGCAGGACATTGAAGCATTAACACATCGTGTAATGTTAATTGGAAAAGGTCAAATTCTCTTGGATGGAAGCCTTGAGGAACTAAAAAGAAGGTTTCGGATAAGAAAGAGATAATAATCAAACACCATGGAAAAACTCCTGAGCTATGTGAAGGGATGAATTACTTAGAACAACAAGATGATAAAATAAGAATCACATTAGACCCTAAGATAATTTCTGTTTCTGAAGGAATTGCGTATTTGTCTCGTGAGACTGAAATAATTGATTTGGAAGTATCTGATATATCGGCAGATGAAATGGTGGCAAGACTCTATAAGGAGTATCAGATATGAAGAAGTATCTATCAGTATTTAGAATTCGCCTTATAAATAATATTCAGTATAGGATGGTTACATTTGGCGCTATAGCTTCCAATATAGTATGGGTATTGTTGGAGCTGATGATGTATGTGGCACTGTATAATTCTGCGGGGCATGTACTGCCTATGACGTTTTCTCAAATTGTCTCATACGTTTGGGTAAAAAGAATTGTAATGAATATGCTTGCTGTAGTTGCGTATGATGGAGAGATATATAGTGTTATTAATAATGGCGCTGTAGCATATGAACTGGTAAGGCCTATGGATCTATATGGAAAATGGTATTCTCAGGCCGTAGCCAACAGAGTCACATCTACAATGATAACTTGTATCCCGGTGTTATTGATAGCAATAATACTCCCGGAACCATATAGACTGCAGTTTCCTATGAGCGTTCTACAGGTATTTGCATTTATTGTTTCTGTCATTCTTGCACTGGGACTTGTAGTAGCGTTTGCCATGATAATGTTTATTACATTGTTTTTATACAATAGCTCAACGAGGATAAAGATTATAGTTACCGCAGTAAGCTCATTTTCTATCAGGAGGATTGATTCCGATAACTTTTTCCTGAAAAGGTATTCGCTATAGTAAAATATCTTCCCTTTTTCGTCTATGCAGAGTACTCCGTTACTAATCTATAGTGGAAATATTGCCGGTACAGAAATTTTAAAAAGGAATTGCTATGCAGATTATATGGGATGCTTATTCTAATTGTAATTGGAAAAGGTTTTGATGAATCATTCCATAAAGCATGTAGTTGTTCAGGGAGGATAAGCGTAATGAGGGTTTATCTCAAGATGATGGTACTGAATTTAGAAAGCCAAATGCAATATAAGATATCCTTTTTCATGACAGTTTTAGGTCAGTTTATAACTGCATTTGCAGGATTATTCAGTATCAACTTTATCTTTGAACATGTGAATAAGATATATGGTTTTAACTATACCGATGTGATTTTTGTGTTATGCGATTGTGGTTTTGTCTTTCTCAATTGGTGAAGCTATAGGCGGCGGATTAGCTAGATTTGGTAGCATACTTGGAAATGGTGAATTTGATAGAGCATTAGTAAGACCGTGTAATGTTGTACTTCAAATACTGGCTCCAAGTGTGGATTTTACACGCATAGGGCTATTGATTCAGGCTGTAGGAACGCTTGCATATGCAATAGGTAAATCTGATATTCAATGGGACTATAAAAAGATAATTACCCTCGCTCTAATGATTGTCTGTGGAAGCATTTTTGTTTTTCCATGTTTTTTGTTTAAGGCGACATTTACTTTCTTCACAGTACAGGATTTAGACTAAATTTGTTTACATATGGAGCAAAGGAATACGGTAAAATACCCGTTTTCCATTTATGGGAAGACTGTTTTTATCAATTCTTACCTACATCATACCGCTGGCGATGTTTCAATATTATCCATTATTGTATATAATTGGCAGAAAATCCGAAAGCGTATTATATTGGTTTTCCATTGCTATCGCTTATTTTTGATTCCGTGTTGCTTATTCTTTAAATTTGGCGTTAGAAGGTATAAATCGATAGGCTCATGATAGCGATGAGGAAGAATTGAATTTATTGATGGTGGATCGATAGGGGATATTGTTATTTTTGCTTCCAAAACAGAATAACTGGGATTCGTTTATGAAACCAATAGATATGTTTTCGGATGATTTCATCGCAAATGGAAGAGATAGAGGCAATAAATATGTTTGTAATTTTTAGGTATCGATTTCATGATGGTTTTGCTCTATTTGATTATAGGTATTCTATTTATTAGATCGAACGGCAGAGCAATTCGATATTTAACCGGACATGATTTTGACGAAAATATATCAAATAAAAGCAAAGAACTATGCATCATTTGTGGTAAGCAAATTATGAAATGGAGCCTATGTTTCATTATAGGGTTTGCGATAGATTTGCTTTGGGTTGGAGCCGGTCTTATATTAGCGGCTATTCTGAATACTATTCTAATAATCAGATTAATGGTATTTAGAGATCATTTTGAAAAATGGTAAATAACCTGTCCGTTCAAAAATTAATAAAGAAGAACTAGTTCCATACCATAAACGTGTCCTTTCCACGCCAAAGAGTCCGGAAGGATAGTATATAAAAATATGGGAACCATGGAAAACCATATCTGGAGCATTATATCCAGAAGAAAGAAGTATAACCACAATAACTGGAGCATAAAGAGGAAATCATTTGGTAAAAATCCTTGACAAGAGATGTTCCAGAAAGCTTTTATGAAGTGACGGAGAAATTGCATATACCTGTATTTGAAGCAGAAAAAGCTAGAGGAGATATTCTTCAGGTGGGGCAAAGTCAAAGAAAAAGCTTGGAAAAGGATACCAGTATCCGGTCATAGGGTTATATGTTGGGGTTTGGCAGTGAAATAAGAGGAGAACGCAGGAAGTTGCTATCAATTATTTTTATAAAAATTGGAGCGATGCATGAGCTGTTTTTAAGTGCGTTGAAATTTCTGGAATATCCTCAAAATATTTATAAGGGAATGATAAGAATTTTAATGATCTATATTATACCGCTTGCAACAGTTTCAAATGTTCCGGCTGAAAAAAATATTAGGAAAAGTAGGAATGATTGATACGATAGAAATTATTTTATTGTCGATAGTATTTTTTATGTTGACAAGAATATGCTATAGATTGACCTTAAAAAGATATAGCAGTGCAGTTTATAATAATTTGGTAGTAATTTATAGTAATGTAAATTTCTATAGGAAAAATAAGTATGTTAATGCAATGCCCTGAACCGCTTCTCCGAAGAATTTCTTCGTAAAGGTAAAGAAAAATCTGCTATCCTGAGAGCTGGCAGATTTTTTTGAACGGACAGGTTATTTACCATTTACTTCAAAACTGTCAAAGACAGACTTATTTGTCATATCAAGAAATGAAAAATAGTTTAGAAAGATTGAAGTAAAATTCTTAAATGAAACTTTTACGAATCCATATGTCGCTATGTGGAGCAATAAAGAAAAAATATGGTGGAGAATAAAAGCCATGTTTTCGGAGAGGAGAATAATGATAAGATTTGAGATAATAGATGAGAATACAAAAAATCTGGAAGAAATAAAACAACTTTATTTTGATGCCTTCCCTTTTGAAGAGAGAATACCTTTTTATATCATGGTATTGGTCGGAAATGACAGAGGTGTGGAGTTTTTGTCAATTTATGATGATGACAAATGGCTCGGATTTATACATACATTGGTGGGAGATGAGCTTTCATATATTTTCTATTTTGCTATAGAAAATTCATTAAGGCAGAGCGGATACGGAAGTAAAATATTGCGTGAGTACAAGAAGATGCATCCGAGGCTTTCGCTGGCAATAGAACCGGTTGAAGAAGAAAGCGATAATTTTAAACAGAGAAAGAAAAGACTGGATTTTTACAGAAAGAACGGTTTTGAAACACTTGACACAAGAGTTGTGGAAATGGGTGTAGAGTTTGAACTGATGGGTGCCAAAGGGTATGGAAATAAAGGAAAGTGATTACAGAAAACTTGTAAAAAATCTTTGATTCATTTGAACAGGTGCTGTCTGTAAAAGAGATGAGAGATGCCGACAGCTATACAATTGCAAAATTTTGTAGACAGTAAGGAGTTAATGTACAGGGCAGGTGAGGCAATATTCTATGTAGGTGACTGGAATATAGGGTGATAAAGTACTTGTAGTTGCCGGAAGCGGAAATAATGCAGGTGACGGATATGTGGTTGCAGATCTAGTTAAATACGGAAGAAATAGAGGTAGAGATTCTTTTGATAAAGGATAAGTTCTCGGAGGACGGACAGTATTATTTTCGATATTTGTAAGCAAAACGGTATAAAGTGTAATGTTTTAGGATGAAAGCATGGACTATAGTGCTTTGCTTGAAAAATTTAATTCATATGATTATATTCTGGATTGTATATATGGCACAGGCTTCAGCGGTGAGGTAAAAGAACCGGTATATTCTCTTATAAAGGCTATAAATGATTCAAATGCAAGTGTGGTAAGTGCAGACATAAACTCAGGAATGAATGGTGATACCGGAGAGTCGGATATATGTGTGAACTCGGATATTACAGTAAGTATAGGATTCTTAAAAAAGGGCTTATTACAAATGAAGCTTCAAAACATATAGGTGAACTATAAATATGATATAGGTAGGTAGTAATTGAAAATCAGTAATAAAGTAATAGAAGTTGTTACACGGTTTAAAACAAAACCGCAAGTATTATTCACAAATTCACTGAAGTCATCACAATGTTGTGATAAATGAAAGGCTATTCCGTGGGAATGGTTCTTTCTGTAAACGCAATAAAAGATGAATCAAGAATAAATGAGAAATAAACCGGGCGGAAAATAAACCGGACATAAAATAAACGAATCAGAACTACCCTTTTAGGCATGATAGGAGCATCATGATGAGAATTTGAAAAGCACATATCCGGCCTGTATGACGGCAATTGTACATTATCCATAGCACCGCCTCACCCTCAAAGGATAGAGGAAAATCCATTGTTTTTCAGGGAAATCGTGAATCCTACGATTATCGCGGGAGGGCTTTTTGGTTCTTGGTGGATATTGTGAGCTACAAGATATTTTTCAGTATGTGCCGGTGGCGCAGAAGCGATCCCGTGCTTTTCGCCCAGGGATAGAGCTAGAGCGGAGTGCTTTTCGGCTTGTAACGGTGTTTTATGCAAGGCTGGATATATTTCAAACCGCCTTTGGATGGAGAAATTCTTTTGACGGTACTACCAATGTGGATATAGGCGTCAAGCTAAGACAAGCCCCTTTGTAAAAGTCAGGCAGGGAGATAAATTAAAGTTTCTTATCGGTGATGAGGGCTGGAAGAGCGTGCACTGAAGACGCTTTCGGACGGAACCTTGCTCACGGATATCCTGATAGAGCGCCGCGTAGAAATGCCGGATCGCTGGATTCGAGCTCTGGGAAATTGCGCCAGTGCTTCATCAAAAAGAAGATACAAATTCCATCTTGAGGGAATGCAGGCAAAGGCCCACTTGTTGCAGGACTTCCGCCTGTTACCGGAAAAGGAACAATCCAGATGGCTGTCCCCACAAAAACCGGTGCAATATTGAGCTACAGGAAGAAAAAGACAGCGTATATATCAGCGGTCTTCTAGAGACCTTAGCACTAGGAAGCGTCTCATGAGCCATGTAAAACAGAATCAACTTTATGCTCCTGAAGGGACTGCTCCCGGGCAAATGATGGTAGAGGTTTGCATCGAGCGGCGCAAAAGCTATTACCCTGAGCCTTACGGCGAAGAGCTGTGAGAGGGCTATTCCGGAGAAGGGCTTTGCTGGAGGCACTTTTCTAATTTAGACTTTGAAGTGCCGACAGAATCGATAACAGATTGAATTTTGAGCCCAAAATTATAGCTCTGAAAGTATCTCTCAGTATCCCTGGGCATGGATAGAAAAATGTTCATGATGCCATGGAACTCGCTTGCCGTTTTCAGGAGAAAGCTGGGCTTTTGATGTCATGATGCATTTTCCATAGAGAGCTTTCGGATGACCCGCGATAGAGTCTTAAGGACAATCCCGAGACTGGTGGCGGCAAAAAGCTCATGGAGGACACTAGTCTTTGTGGAGGATTCCTCTGGTATGTGAGAGTCAGGAGAGACCAACTACAGGTGAGTTTACCCGGGAAGGCGTCCGGGTGGAAGAGGCAAAAATGCACTTGTACGTGGTATTTAAAAGCATAAAAACAGCAGAGGCCTGCAAGCACATTTTGGCAGTGAAATTGAGACAGAGGAGTTTAACATGGCGAGCAAACTGGAAAGAGCTGTTGAAAATCTATCGTTCTTTTGGGATACGAGGAAACGGCTTATGAAAATATCTTAAGCCCTTGGAATAGGAACGAAGGAAGAGCAAGGGATTGCAAGGAGGGGCTAAAATCCGGAGAATGGGTACAGATCAAAACAATTATCCGAGAACAGCTACGGCTTTGCTCCGGTTATAGATGTTGATCTTAAGAAGCTTGCTGTCTTTTGCCGTTCGAATCGGTGTGGAGGCGAAGGGCGGCAAATGTGATAGGGTCGGGGAGATGAGATTCTCTTCAGGCAATTATGATGAGAGAGTGAGAACTTTCACAATCCAGTTTCATTTCCGCTGCCGAAAGCTCTGAACAGGAGGGCGGGAGCACTCCTGTCCGTCCTCAGTATGCTCTGCCTGAAACTGCTGCATGGGATGAATCTCCCTATTCCGGAATCCGTGGAGTATATGAAAGACTGGGCAGCAGCTCTTCAGTGATATTGCTGGGGAGCAAAAAGATTATCTCTTCGATGATAGCTTTACGCTGGAGAAGGAAGATATTCTCGTGAAGATTTATAGAACATATCGAAAAGGAATTTCCTGAACATGCCCGCAACAGGCCCTTTCCGATTTGCTTTTTCTTTTGGAGTAGAGAATCATTTACTCCGTAAAGAGGCGGCAAAAGAGTATATCTTTGATGCGCTGTATATTGCGAAAAGACCAGGGGACAGAAAAGCATGGGTAGAGCTTTTGGATAAGCTTGGCTGTGTAGAAAAGGATTTTTACGGATGAGCGTGAAAAATCTTATTCCCGCTACTGGGACTGGGGAGAGTCCTCTTATAGAGCGATTTTGCCCCGGTTCTTATAGAAAATATTCGAGGAGCTTCTGTATCCGGTATTGATTTCTTGTACTTCAGCTGAGGTTAAGAAAACGAAGAAGATGCTTTTAAATTCGGTTTTGAAAACGAGAGAAGCCAAAAATCTGCTAATGACTTTTGCAGAGTGGCTTTCCCTTTATTTGCAGGATGAGGATAAGAGCATTGCCGGTCTTGCAGAAAGATTGGCCTTGTCCTGGGGCTAGTGTTGGAACAGGAAGAGAGTACAAAAAGAATTGCAGGGCTTATGGGAGAGAAAAGTCCCAAGCTGGGAAGTTCCAGATTTAGCTTAGGAGATAAAACGGCGGAAAAGCTTAACGGACATGCTTGCCCTGCTTTCGATAGAAAGGAGTGGTGGAAGACCTTCTTGAACAGTTCCTGCCCTCACAAATCACATTGCATACAAAAATCGGAAGAAGCCAAAATAAGCCTTGCGGAATTCTAACAGCGATTCCGGCACTTTTATGGACGCTGGGAAGATGGGCAAAAGGAATAGAAACTAAGCCGGTGGAGGAAAGTCGCAGAGGTTTTGGCAGGGGAGAAAGAAATTGTAAAGATAGAGTATCGGGAACTCTTAACCATGCGAAGAGAGCTCTTTTTCGTACCATGGGACAATGGCCTGTTTTTGACTCAGCACCCCAAGCTTTGAAGACTCTAAGCATTTCTATAGAGGATTTCTGAGCGACTAAGTCTGTACCAAGCGGAAAAATCTCCTATGTATCGAGCCGGATTTACAGCTTTGCGTTGACAAGACTGGTTGGAGACATTTTCACAGAAAGATGAGGCAAATGCACGGAGAAAAAGCTACAAGAGCTTGACTTAAAATCCAGCTTCCTCCGGAGAATTTTGCAGGATGAAGAGGAAAGGATATTTTTACTGGGGAGTTGATTACAGCTTATTTGCAGACACCTATGTAGAGCCGGACTCTTCCGGGAGAAACGCCCCGATTGAAGGTAGAATTGAAAATGCCGGAGAGCATTAGGCACTACCTTATAGACTGTCTTGACAGTCATAACGCACTGTTTTCAATTTTTCCGAATTGAGGGAGATTATTCCTTACGGCGGTGCATAGGGAGATTGAAGTTTATCATGGACAAGGCATCATTTGCGACAGCTGGCAAGAAGGAGAAAGCCCCTCGGCAAAGGGGGCTCTCGAACTGGATTGCGGTGTTTGGGCTCAGTGATGAAAATGCGGAGGAGGCGCTAAAGGCAAATCAGGGAAGCCTGGGAAAGAGGGCTTTTTGCTTTCCGGGATAGCAGATACTTTCCTATCTGGACTGGAGTGGCGGAGAACCGTCCCACCTGGCGAATCTTTGCTGCCGCCATGGACTTTATGGCAAATGAGGGATGCTGAGTTTTAGTGTGGAAGGCAGCCTGCGACGCAGTGGAGCAGTCCTTAAAGATGCCCAGAATCCTGGCTGGAACTGCGGAGGATTGTAAAGTTTTAAGAGATTACCATGATGAGGTGATACTTGCGGTAGAAAAAGCTTGCCTCGAAAGCAGCATTGAAATGAAAGGCCATCCGCACTTTGGAAGGAAAAAGCGGCTCCTCAAGGCGGTATCTATGCAAAAAGAAACTTTATGAGTTAGAACTATAGAAAATACATCAAAAAGTGAAACAATAGCTTCCTGAGAGCCGCCCCCGCCGATTTTGAGAAAATATGGCTTCCTTTACCGGAAGGAAAAGAACTTATAGAAGACCATGTTACTTTTAGGGTCAAGGCCATAGAACTAAGAAAAAACGAAAAGTTTTCAATTCGACTTGGATTTGCCGTGAGGATTCAGGACTGTTCCTATCAGCGGTTATTGCCGGATGGTTATATGCGTTTAGCCTCACGAGGGCAGGTTTCAGGAACGATAGACCGTAGGGGAGACCGAAACGACGAAAATGACGCCGAAAAAGAAGTATGGCTTCATTAGTGATAACGCAGCGAAAGGTGGTAGTCAGCGAGTGTAGAAACTGGCGGAGGAAATAAAATCTCCCCTGAAGGGGAGGCTACGCCCTATTCCAAACTGTTTTTAAGCTTTGTAGTAGCACTTTTGGCTCAAGATGGAGATAGCATCTACGGGGCAAAGAGTTTGTTTAAAGAATTGGTCCGAAGCCGGTACAATATCTTTAAAGACAGTGAGGGAAATTACAAGACTGTCTCTTAAGCTATGAAGAAATCAGTCCTGCCAAGCTTGTCGAATTATGGAAAAAGGAGAGAGAGCTTTAAGCATTTGCTGGGTATGCTTTTGGGAATGTATAAAAAGATGCAGGAGAAAACAGTGGAGGCAGGAAAAACCGCCTGTCTGGATGATCGAATTTTTAGATATTTGCATCTATTATGGAGTATGTTTAAGTGAAGCTAAAAGAGTGATCTATTTCGAAAGAAGATGCCCTGTGGCCTCGGTCTTTTGAAATTGCAAACTGCGGTGCGAAGTCTACTGCGGTTAAAAAGCGAAGGAGCTTGGTGGAAATCTTTGGGAATCGGCTAAATATAGAGTTAGTAAAGTAGGAGGTGTAAAGCATGGAATTACTGGATTACTTTGTCATGGAGAAATGATGTTCTTATCGGTGTCCCCTTAATGAAGTGGACATCGTCATTTTCCTATTTGTCTTATATCGAATTTGGGAAGTTGCTGGAAAAAGGGGATGGCTTTTTCGATTTAAAAGAGCAGTATGAGCATTTTTGTGAAAAGCATTCCATGGAAGAAATCAAGACCGCAGGACAGCCTTCACGGAGCGAGCGCCACTATTGCGCAAAAAATGATGGAGGGAGCGCGTTTTCAGGAAACAAAGGTTGGGTATTATGGAAGGATCTGGACAAGCGATACGGTAAAGCAATTTGCCGCCCTTTGCTTTTTACTTCCGGATGGCACTCACTACGTTTCTTTTCGAGGACAGACGAGACTATTACCGGTTGGAGAGAAGATTTTCTCATGAGCTGTCAATCGGAAAACCGCAGGCCCAAGGAAGCGGTGAACTATTTCAACAAGGTGGCTAAAGCTTTAGAGGGAAAGCTTTATTCTGGGAGGACACTCAAAGGTGGAAAACTTCGCCATGCATGCGGCAGCCTTGTAGAACCAGAGCACAAGGAACGCATTATGCAAGTTTATAATAATGACGGCCCCTGGCTTTCGAGAGGAAGTGATTCAGTCTCGGAATTTCAGGAGCTTTACCGAAAATTATGTAACCATTGCGCCCTTCAGAGCTCTATTATCGGGCGACTTCTGTCCAATCCCGCAGAGCAACATGTGATTCATAGTACGGCAAAGGGCATTTTGCAGCACGATGCGATGACCTCGGGAAGCGGAAAAGCATTGTCTGGTCTCTTCGAACTGGATGAGCTGAGTGAGTACACGAAAACCACCTTTGGGAAGCTGGCTGGAAACCATGGATGATGAAACCAGAGAACCTTTTGCACAACAGCATTTTCCCGATTGAAAAGTACAAAACGGAGACCTTATAGAGTTCTCCGGGAATTTAATGAAAAATATGGAAACCATCTGGAAGGAGATGGAAAGCTCCCGGAAGATAAGAAAAAGAAATTATGAATGCTTTTAAGCAAAGTTGATAGAGAGCAGTAGCAAGCCGCCGTTTCCAGATAAAAAGTGGCGGGCAGACGCGCGATCAGTCAAACACAGAAGCAGCGGGCAGGCATTACTCAGCCAGATGCAAACCGGCAGTCATGCGGCCATTAGTCAGGTAATGGGAAAGAAGGAGGAAGGAGAGGAGGTGTAGAGGATAAAACTATCAGTTTTGCTAATTTCTATATATATCTTGGGTCGCATCCTTATAACTACTATAATAATATCAAATCGTGATTTAGTAAATCTGATTAGATATTTTTGCATTGGCGGGAGGTAAAGCGTTTTGTTTATTGAAGGCAAAATGAGTTAAATTTTTCTCAATAACAAATATAATGAAAATGGCGGACAGCTGATTTGTTTTATATGGTAGAAGACGTTGGTAAGACGGAAACTTTTACGAGAGTTTTGTAAAGGAAAAGCCCTCAATGTCTTTTCCTGTACTGAAACAACAGATGCTGTGCAGCTCAGAAATTTCTTTCGAACTGTAGTATACGAGAGGAAATTTGGCAAAAAACTATATCTCTATATTTCATGATTGGGAAATAGCATTTCTGCCCACTGGAGCCTCATGGAGAGGAGAAAAATTACTGATTATTGATGAGTTCTATATGTGTCATGGAAATAAAAAGATACCTTCTATACTACAAAACTGATGGATATGGAGCTTAGAGATAAGAATGCTGGTTTGGTGTGGAAGTGCCATGAGTTTTATGCAAAAGGAATTACTGGCAGAAAAATCCTCTACGGCAGGGCTACAGGAATCTACAAAATGCAGAAATGGTTTTAGGATGGCTAAATTTTTCCGAATTATTCTGCAAAAGATAAGTTATTGTCTTTGCTATTCTTGGCGGTATACCACATTATTTATGTCAGTGGAATTGAATTTATCTCTTGAGGAAAATATAAAAAGAAACATTTTGATGAAGGGTTGTATTTTATATATGTGAGGTGGGAGTTTTTGCTCCATCAGAGTTGAGAGAACCTGATTTATAATTCCATTATTGAGGCGGTTGCCTTGGGAAATACTGTCTGAATGTTATTAGCAAAAGTCCTTTGTAGAGGATATTTCCAAGACTAGCGTGTACCTTAAGAAACCTGATGGAATTGGGCATTGTGGAACGAGAATTTTCAGTGGATGCGGGAATAAAAGAACATGGGAATGAATAGAGGAATTTATCGTCTGACGGATAATTATTTTCGCTTCTGGTACAGCTTTGCTTTTTGCTTTACGAATTTTTCTCAGCTGGAAGATGGGGACGTGGATGGTGTCTATGAATATTTAGTTGCCTCATGTCTTCAGCGATTTGCCTCATTACTTTTGAGTTCGTTGCCAGCGAGTTTGTTCGAGAAAATGCAGAAAAGAATGCTCTGCTTCTGTTATGCCAAAATGGGGAGGTGGATGGAAAGACGACAGTTCGTGATGAGTCCATGCCTCAAAGGAGTCCGTATGAGCAGAGTTCTGAACGATCTTCTTTGTATCAGTGCCAATGCCAAAGCAGTACTTGCTGGGAGAATGCTAAATTGAAAAACAAGTCCATTTTCTTATTCGAATATTTGGATACGCTGGCAAAACTTTCTTCCCTGAAAAAGAATCGAAGTTCTATTATGCGTTATTTTTCAGAAAGCGGATTTGATGAGAAAATCATAGCAGAAGCAAGCGGAAATAATACAATGCTCTGTACTCTGAGCAGATTGTAAATTACAAGTAATCAGCGAAAAAGCATAATAGAAATTTTTCTGAGTAGTTATGCAAGTTTCAACCAGATTTACCATTGCCTCACATCTTAAATGCGGTGGAAACCAGTGTGGGCAGGGAGAGCTTTTCAACTTCCATGAGAAGCCTCCAACCCCAACTGCCCTGTGGGAAAAATATTCATAGGATTTTTGGATGAGAGTCTCTGAAGCGCAGAAAAAGTTTGAAGAAGAACTGAAAAGAGTATTCCGTGGCAGAGGTGATGAGAGAGGATGGGGAAAGGATAAAGAACTTTCAAAGATGAAATAAATCATAGTTTTGAAAGTGAGTGAAAATTCAAAAATTAAATAGCGCAATTAAAGTAGAGGAACTTCTAAACTATTAGGAGTTCTTTTTATTTTACTTTATAACAAAATATAATTCTTTGATGCTATTAAATTATTTCGCAAAATGTATATAGAAAGTAGCTGTTATTTTGTATCAAAATGAGACATAGCATATTGTAAATGCAATTGAAACAAACTCAATATACAATGAAAAATTTGTTGTAATTCAATATAATTATTCAAAAATGCATAAAAATATAGATATTATCAAACTAATTAGTATAATAATAACAACAGGTGTTGAGACGCAATTGTAGTTATTTTTATGTAATAACAGGAGGTGCAGAATGAGAAAAATATCAATTGCTAGCAGGTCTATTGAGTCTCAGCTTTGCTTACATCATGTGGAGGAACTAAAACCAACACAAGAAGCGTCAAAGAAATGGTGAAAAATCCAAATTGCGGTTTGCTGGCCCCATGACTGAGAGGATAATCTCAGAGTAGCGGAATCGGATTTTACAATGCCGCTGTATTGAAGGCGAAAAGAGTGGAATGATAATGGCGGCGTTTTTAGGAAAGCAGATTGAAATCGTACAGTATGACGATAAGAATACCGCTGAGGAAGCAACAACCATTGCACAGAAGATTATTTCCGATAAGAAGGTAGTCGGCGTGATTGGTCACTTCTCCTCCGGAGTATGTATGACAGCGGCTCCTATCTATCAGGAGAACAAGATTATCGAAATTTCTCCGTCAGCGTCTCACCCGGATTACTCCAAAATCGGAGATTACATTTTCAGAAATAATACCGTCATTTCCAAAGAGGCTGCAGCAAGTATTGATATTGCAGTGAATGACTTAGGAAAGAAAAAGGTTGGTATCATCAGCATCATGACAGACTGGGGAACCAATACTTCCTCCATCATTAAGGAATTGATTGCAAAGACCGATGCGGAAGTGGTTGCACACGAGGAAGTTATGGAAGGCTCCGACGACTATACTCCGGCGATTACCAAGTTAAACGAGGCGGGTGCAGATGTAGTGATTTGCTGCGGAATGTACAATCTGGTAGCACCGGTTGCAAAGCAGTATAAGCAGATTAATCCGGATATTAAGATTGTAGGATTCTCCAACGCATACAGCCAGCAGTTAATCGAGCTTGGCGGAAGCGCAGTGGAGGGCGTATGCTTCCCGGTTATCTTCTTCTCCGAGTCCGATGATCCGACGATTAAGTCTTATGTTGAGTCCTATAAGGCAGCTTACGGCAATGCTCCGTCTGCCCTTACCTCTCAGGCTTATGATTCAGTAGGTATTCTTCTTACTGCTATCAAAGATGCAAATACAACTGATTCCGAAAAAGGTTAAGGATCAGATTTATAAGACTACTTATCAGGGTGTAACCGGAGAAATCAAGTTTGATGAGAACGGGGATGTAGATAAGCAGTTCGTAAAGGTAACCATTAAAGACGGTAAGTTTGTAAAGATGGACAAGTAATAAAAGTTAGAACGATTCAAGGGGGATGGGAAAGAACATAGCTTATGTTTTTTTCCCATTCTATTCTAAAAGAGTATTTGATATTGAAATAGGAGTAGCTATGGTCACACAGCAGATTATAAATGGATTAGCACTGGGAATGGGATATGCCTTGATTGCTGTAGGATATTCCCTTGTATTCGGAATTCTTCGTCTGGTGAATTTTCTCTCATGGTGCAATTTATGCTTTCGGTGCAGAGATGGCTATGGTTTTTATAGGGATGCAATTCGGAATAGTCCCGGGAATCATTGCTGCGATGCTGTTGACAGGAATTTTGGGAATTGTAATCGATAAAGTGGCATTGGAACCTTTAAGAAAGAAAAAGTCACCGCCAATCGCCTCCCTCATTACCACGATCGGTATTTCCAATATAATCACGAACCTCTTAATCATCTTCTTGGGTTCGGAAAAAAGAAACTTCCCCTCCGTATTTGGAGAAGGAACGGTAATGCTTGGAAAATTCCCCATTTCTGTCACCCAAATCATGATGTTTGTAGTATCGGTTCTTCTTATGGGAATCCTGATGTTCATCGTGTTTTAAGACGAAAAATAGGACTTGCCATGAGAGCCTGCGAACAAAACCCGAAGGCGGCAAATCTTATGGGAGTCAACGTGAATTTTATTATCTCTTTCACGTTTTTCCTCGCGGGTGTTTCGGCAACAATAGCCGGAGCATTGGTAAGCGGATATTACCAGATTGTCTATCCCAACATGGGATTTATGGCGGGACTGAAGGCCTTTGCGGCAGCGGTTTTAGGCGGAATCGGCAGCTTGCCGGGAGCATTGATAGGTGGACTTATGGTCGGAGTTTCGGAAAGTATGGCTGCGACCTTCCTGGGGTCAACCTATAGAGATTCCATCGCCTTTATCATTTTAATTCTTGTGCTCTTACTGAGACCGCAAGGATTATTCGGACGGAAAGGAATAACGAAGGTGTAAGTTATGGTAGAGAATAAAGATAAGAACATTTCTACAGCAAAAAGAAAAAGAAGAGCTTTGCTATTTCTGAAATGTTGAACTTGCATCAGATGGAAAAAAATGGGTACATGAGAAGAAGCGGATTTTGCTTCCGGCTTTAATTCTTTTTTTCTGCTGGCTTTTTCCGTTTATTTTATCTAACCAGTATTTACTGACTGTTACTATAAAAATTGGAATTTACAGCATTTTGGCACTGGGATTAAATGTGCTAACAGGATATACCGGACTCGTTTCTCTGGGGCATGCAGGATTCGTGGCTATCGGAGCTTACTGCAGTGCGATTCTTTCCATGAAAGCCGGGATGCCATTCTTCCCATCCGTTCTTTTTAGGGATGCTTTTTAGCCGGTGCAATCGGTGTAGTTCTGGGGCTTCCAAGTCTTCGTGTAACAGGAACCTATCTCTCGATTATTACTTTGGGGTTCGGAGAGATTATGAAAATGATTCTGATGAACTGGCAAAAGTGTTACTGGTGGAACTTTAGGAATAAAGAATATTCCGAAGCCTGAGATTTTTGGAATGGAACTGACCGTGCAGAACTATGGATTATACTATCTTGCTTTTATTTTTTTCCTCCTTCTCGTCAGCCTATTCTGCTTCTTCCTAGTTCGTTCCAAGACAGGTAGAGCATTAAGAGGAATTAAGGGAGATGAACTTGCTTCCACTATGATGGGAGTAAATGTTAATTTTTTTATAAGATACTGGCTATGGTCATTTCCGCTATGATTTGTGCTCTGGGCGGTTCCCTGTATTCCCCGCTTAATCGGCTATGTGGATCCGAATACCTTCAACTTTGACGTATCTACAATGATACTCAGTATCGTGATTTTAGGAGGGATGGGAACACAGAGAGGAATGTATATCGGCGCTATTTTGCTGATTGCCTTTCCGGAAGTATCTCGCTTCCTTATGGAGTACCGTTTCGTACTGTACGGCGTGATTCTGGTGCTGATGATGCGTTTCCGCCCGGCAGGCTTATTGGGCTGGAAATCCAGGCTACCCTATCCTCTTTCTCGTCAGGCAAAGGAGGATTTGGCAAAAGAGAGTAAGGAGCTGGTATGAGTACGGAAGAAATGCTTTTAGAGGTAAAAAATCTGTCCAAGCAATTCGGCGGTATTAAGGCTGTCGATAATGTGAATCTGCAGATAAGAAAAGGAGAAATCATCAGTGTTATCGGTCCCAACGGGGCAGGAAAAACAACTGTTTTCAATCTGTTGACAGGAATTTATAAACCGGATCACGGAGAAATTTATTTCAGAGGGGAAGCAATCCACCATCTTCCGCCGATTGAAATTGTGCACAAGGGGATAGCCAGAACATTTCAGAATATTCGCCTATTTTCATGACATGAGGGTGATTGAAAAATGTTCTTGTAGGAACCCATCACAGAACAAAAATATACATTTTTAGATTCCAGCTTACGAACGAAACGCTTTAGAAAAGAAGAAGATGAGAGAGTAGTACAGGCGATTAGACTTTTGCAACTTTTAAAGCTGGATCACAGAAGAGATGAGTATGCGGCAAATCTTCCTTATGGAGATCAAAGAAAGGTGGAAATCGCAAGAGCCATCGCAACGGGAGCGAAGTTGATTTTGTTGGATGAGCCTGCAGCAGGGATGAACCCGCAGGAGTCCTTAGAGCTTATGGGATTTATCCGTGAACTTCGAGACATGGGCTATACCATTTTGATGATTGAGCATGATATGAGCGTGGTCATGAACATTTCCGACAGAATCTATGTAATCGATCATGGAAAGCCCTATTGCAGACGGTTTGCCCTAAGGAAATTGCAAAACAATAAAGAGGTAATAGAGGCGTACTTGGGAGGGCTGCAAAATGCTGAAAATTCAGGGACTTAATACGCATTATGGGGCAATTCACGCCTTAAAGGGAATAGATTTGGAAATTCATAAGGGAGAGGTTGTTTCTCTGATAGGAAGTAACGGTGCGGGAAAGAGTACCTTGCTAAGCACTGTAACGGGAATTCAGAAGGCCAGTAGCGGAAAAGTCATGCTCTATGATGAGGATATTACCAATATTGCTCCCTACCAGTTAAGCAAGAAGAAAATCAGTATTTCTCCGGAAGGAAGAGAAGTTTTCCCGGATTTGACGGTGCTTGAAAATTTAAGGATTGGAGCCTTTTCAATCAGCAATAAAGGAGAGATTGAGAAGAACTACGATAGGGTATTCACTTTGTTTCCCAGATTAAAAGAAAGAATCAAGCAACAGGCCGGAACCCTTTCCGGCGGTGAGCAGCAGATGCTTGCTGTTGGACGTGCACTGATGTCTTCTCCGGAACTCTTGTTCTTAGATGAGCCGTCTCTGGGCCTTGCCCCCAATATTGTTTTATTGATTTTTGACATGATTAAGGAAATACAGAAGCAGGGTGTAACCATACTTCTTGTAGAACAGAATGCCAACCTGGCATTACAGACTTCTAATCGTGCCTATGTTTTGGAAAATGGACTCATTACCATGCAGGGAGATGCAAGGGAAATCGCAAACAACCCCAAGGTAAAAGAAGCATATTTAGGAATAGGATAAAGAAAGGATAAAGCATGAAAAAGATAATTAACAAGCCGGAAGACGTAGTAAAAGAGTGCCTTATGGGCTTACAGATGGCAAACAGCGATACCTTGGAGTATATTCCGGAAAAGGAAGTGATATATCGCAAAAATATGGATAAGAAGGTTGCGGTTATCTCCGGGGGCGGAGCAGGCCATGAACCTCTTCATGCCGGCTTTGTAGGAAAAGGAATGCTGGATGCCGCAGTTTCCGGAAATGTGTTCTCCTCTCCGAGTCCGGATCGTATTGAAGCTGCTATTGAGAAGGTGGAAAAGGGGCAGGGTGTACTGTTTGTAATAAAGAACTATTCCGGTGATATCATGAACTTCGGTATGGCACAGGATATGGCGGAAATGGAAGGAATCCAGGTAGAAAGTGTTGTTGTAAAGGATGACGTGGCAGTGCCGGACAGCACCTATTCTACAGGTAGAAGAGGAATCGCCGGCACCATGTTTGTTCATAAAATTGCCGGTGCCATGGCTGAGACAGGCGCTCCTCTTAGTGAAGTGGCAGGAGTAGCCAGAGAGGTGGTGGAAAACCTTAGAAGTATGGGCATGGCGATGAGCCCCTGTATTTTACCTGCTGTGGGAAGACCGGGATTTACCCTTGGAGAAAATGAAATCGAAATCGGAATGGGAATTCATGGAGAGCCCGGAGTAGAAAAGACTACCATGAAGACCGCGAAAGAGATTGCGGCCATTCTGCTTCAGAAAATTTTGGATGACTATGACTATGCAGGCAGTGAAGTAGCGGTACTGGTAAATGGTTTAGGAGGAACTCCTCTTATGGAACTCTATATACTGAACTATGAAGTACAGAACTTACTGAAGGAAAAGAATATTACCGCATACAAGACTTTTGTGGGGAACTATACCACTTCCTTAGAGATGACAGGGTGCTCTCTTTCTTTATTAAAGCTGAATGACAAGATGAAGACGCTGTTTGGATGCATCCTGCGACACTCCGGCTTTGAAGATTGATTAATGAGGAGGAAATATGAATTTTTACATTAAACAGTAAAGATTATATGGACTATATTGTTGCCGTTAATCAGGAATTGAAATGAAAAAGAGGAGTATATTACCAATCTTGATCTTGCGACAGGAGACGGAGACCATTGGGCAAACCTGCACATGGGCTTCACAAAGCTTACCGAAGAAAAGGAAAGATTGGAGGCCTTGGACTTAAGCTCCGAGTTAAAAGAAATTGGAAAAATTATGATGGCGGTAATCGGAGGTTCTTCCGGAGTTCTTTACGGCAGTGCTTACCTGCATGCCTCTAAAGTCATGAAGGATAAGGAAGCTATCCATCAAGAGGAACTTTTTGAGATTTTTAAACGCAATGCTGAACGCCATTATGGAAAGAGGACAGGCTAAGCCTGGATTTAAAACCATGATTGACAGTTTGCATCCTGCAGTAGAAGCCTATAAGGCTGCTTTGGAAGAGGGAGTAGATGTCGAAGAGTTGTGTAAGAGGGTAGCGGCTGCAGCGGAAAAGGGTGCAGAAGAAACCAGAAATATGGAATCCATTAAAGGGCGAGCAACTTATCAGAGCAATAAGGGAATGGGGCATTTGGACCCCGGTGCGGTTACCATGGCACTGCAAATTAAGGTCTTAATGAACAAGGCATTAGAAAAAAGAGGAAAGTAGATGCAAGAATCCAAAAGAAATCTAGTTAAAATGGCTTTTTCCGGGGAAAAAATGCAGGAAGTACCTGCGGGGTTCTGGCATCATTTTCTTCCGGAAAAGGAGCAGTTTGCCAAGCCCGGTGATAAGGCTGCACAAGAAAGAGCAATAGAAGGTCATAAAAAGTTTTTTGAGGAAGTTAAGCCCGATATCATGAAGATTATGAACGATGCATTTATCGGGCATCCGACTGTGATGGAAAATCCTCTTAGAAATGGAGAGGACCTTCTCGCTATAAAAAGCCTCCCGGAAAATCATCCTTGGATTACGGAGCAGGTGGAGCATCTTAAAAAGATGACGGAGCTTTTTTCCGACAAGGTCATGTGCTTTTACAATATTTTTTCTCCTGTACAGTGGATTCGAATCCGATTGGAATTTTTTGATTTGGACTTTGAACGCTTTGTGTATCTGGCAGAGAATTATCCTAAAGAGTTGCAGCATGCGGGAAAAGAGCTCGGGAAGGATATTCAGACACTGGTAAGAAAACTCCTTACCGAAACAAAACTGGATGGCATTTATTACTGTGTACAAAATGTACAGAGCCCGAAATATGATCAGAAGACCTACAAAGAAATCGTGGGAGAAGACGAGCTTGCCGTGTTAAAACTTGCAAATGAATTAAGCCCTTATAACATCCTCCATATTTGCGGTTATGCACATCACAAAAACAATTTAGACTTCTATAAAGACTACGAAGCAGGAGCGTATAACTGGGCAGTACATACGGAAGGCGTCAGTTTGTCGGAGGGAAGGAAATTATTCCCCGGAAAATGCATTCTCGGCGGTTTTGATAACAATCCTAAAACTTTGATAACAGAAGGTGATAGAGCGGATGTAGAGAAATTTGCAGAGGATTGCATAGAGGAGAGTGACTATCGCTCCTTCATCCTTGGAGCGGATTGCTCGGTACCGAACAGCATTGCAAATGAACGTCTGCGTTGGATAACCTACTGTGCACAGGAAAAGAATAGAAAACAGGGAGAGTAAGCATGGAAAACAGAAAAGAATTAATGAATGCCTTTTTGGCAAATGAAGAAGGTGAAAGAGTTATTGGCGGATTCTGGCATCATTTCGTGTCCTTTCACAACCACTATGGATGGGAAGACCCAAGCATCATGAGGACAGTTGTTGCAGAACAAAAAAATACATCGATGAGGCAAAAGCCGGACTTTATAAAGATTATGTCTGACGGTTTCTTTGGACATCCGTCTCTTTGCAAGTCTACCATTACTACACTGGAGCAGTTAAAGGAAGTACAATCCGTCGGAGAGAATCACCCTTGGATTCAGGCACAGGTGGATTATGTAAAGGAAATCTGTGCTCATGCAGGAAAAGATGTCTATAAATACTATAATATCTTTTCTCCGCTACAGTATATTCGTCTTCGCTTTGAGGAATATGATGAGGACTTTACAAAGTTTACCAGACTCTTCAAGGAAGATCCTAAGGCAATGATTATGGTTGCAAAGCGCATCGCCGAGGATACAAAGGCGCTTGTAAAGAGGCTGTTTACGGAAACGGATGTAGACGGAATTTATTACAGTGTGCAGTGTGTACAGGACAAGAGCTTTACCGAGGAAGTGCATAAAGAAAGAGTACAGCCATTGGATCTGGAAGTTTTAAACGAGATTCTTCAATATACGGATAATGTACTCCTCCACATTTGCGGATATGGAAAGTATACAAACCGTTTGGAATGGTATAAAGATTATCCCGTAAAGGCTTTCAACTGGGCGATTTATTCTGAGAATATTTCTCTTGCAGAGGGAAAAAAGATATTGAATAATAAGCCGGTTTTCGGTGGATTTGATAATGCGGAAGGAAGCCTTCTGTATACCGGAACAAAGGAAGAGATTAAGAAAGAAATATATCGTATTCTGGATGAGAGTGGAACTAAGGGTGTGGGACTTGGTGCTGACTGTACCATCCGAGAGGATATCGATTTGGAAAGACTCCAGTGGATTAAAGATATTTCCGCAGAGTATGCAAAGGAAAAGAAATAAATTCTGAGAGTTGTATATAGTACTGTAAAAATGGCAGAAAGAAAAGGGGCTGTAAAAAAAATCAAAACAATAAAGTAATTTTTGCAATATAGGTCTGAATGCAGGGTAGTCTGAGCCCGTCGGTACTTGCGAAAAACAAGAGAAACGCAGTTTTTCGCTTAGTATCCGTTACGAGGCGAAGCTAGCGAGAGCGTGCCCAAGTTCAGACCTATTGCTAAGAAAAACTATTTTGATTTTTTTACAGCCCCTTTAGTATAATGAATATATTCCAAGAAAAAAATAAAGTGGAAGAAATACGGTTCAGTTCTGCTTTGACAATTACTTAAAAGCAATAGGGAGAGTGCGATGGCAGTCAAGTCTTATTTGAATCAATTTGCAAATGTAGTCTCGGATGTATTAAATATCGATGTGATTATCGTGGATTCAGATTTGAATTTGCTAGGGCAAAAGCTGGTCTTTTATGATATGTATCAAAAAATTGACTATGGCTCTCTTATTTATACGGTCATAGAAAGTGGAGAACAGTTCTATGTAAAAAAACAGAGAGTCTGTTTCGAAATGCAAAAGAGTGTAAGGGGTATGCGCAATGTAAAATTGACGGTTTTGTGGGAGTTCCTATCCGCGATAAGACGGAGGTGATAGGAGCTCTTGCTTTAATTGTCAGCAAAAAAAGAGGAAAAAAGTTCTTTGAAAAAATAGATTCCACTCTTATGTTTATGGATAACATGGCGGAGCTTATCGGAAAAAGAATCATAGAGCATCAATCGAAAAAGAAATTAAAAGAAAAGCTAACAAGAGTAGAATCCATTATTGCAGCTTTTGCCGGATGCCCCTACTCTACTGCGATCATTTTGGAAATATTATTTACCAAAATGCTTCATTTCATTCTATTTTTTTCATTGGAACAGTCTATCGGTAATATTCGGGAATTATCCGAGGAACTGGATAAATATCTGCAAAAAAAGGGAAAGTAGTGGAAGAGGCTAAAAATCACCATAGAAAAAGGGAAGTTTTTTTCATTTTATGGGACCATCAGCATTATTCCAATCGTTATAGAAGAAGAAAGAAAGAATTCTTGTGTAAGTTTAAGCCCTATAGCCAGATTCAAAAAGAACTGAATATCTTCTCAAACAGCACTATGGTTACCTTTTCGTGGTTATCAAAATATGTAGGGAAAGAAACAATAGAAGAATGTAAAAATAGAGTCAGCATAGAGGAGTGTATATTAATTCAAAGTGAAGATAATGCTCTGAATGAGTTGATAGGAAAAGCAATTGTAAATTACTCGGAACGGCGTTTAAAGGAACTCCGAGTCATTTATATGCAGAATGTGTATAGAGAATTAATGACGAGCTTCATGTTCGGCGAGCGCGGTATGCTTTGGCAAATGCAGGGAGGGAGCCTTATTATTGTGCAACCGGAAAAGATGCTACTATCTGTACAGGAAAAAAATTAGCGTGTTATCTGGAAAAAGAAGTGGAGAAGGTGAAAAAAAGAGAGCAGGATGAGATTTCTATCCAATTTATTTTTTGTACTAACGAAAACTTGGAAGAATTGGTTCATTCACATCTGTTTTCTTATCGTTTATACAGCATTATTACAAAAAAATAGAATAGTGGATTTTTCAGAGCGTATACAATAACAGAGCTGTATTTGAACGCTTTTTTCAGAAGCGGAGTACTTTTACTACAGTAAAAATATATGGAGAGAAGGATATTAAGGGGATTGAGGAGCTATATCAAAAGCTTTTGGCGAATGATTGGAAAGAAGGACTTAAGTACTATAGAAACTTGTCTGGAAAGCTATTTTAAAAATAATACAGCCATGAATAGAAGCTTTGCGTCTTTGGAAAATGAGGGCAGTATAAAAGAAATGGAGAGAGCCGGTTTGGAACAATTGATAAAAGGGGATTATACGGTACAGCAAATCTGCCATAGACTTGGTATTTCCAGAAGTAGCTTTTATAGGGAAAATAGAAAAGTATCAACTGGAATATAAGAGGCGGAGAGGGTAAAAGGAGTCTAAGTATTGCTTGTGGACTAGACTCGGATAGGATAGGTTGTATTTTAGAGAGAATGATCGGATTATAAAGGTATCCCTCAAATGTGTTTTATTTACATTTGAGAGGATATTATTGTCTATCCGAGTATGCTCTTTGAGCTTACATGTCGCTGAATTAAATTGTAGCAACCGATGCACAGGACGATCCTGCCATTCAGGCAAAGGATATTGAAAATTTAATTTCTATGAAGCCTGCTGCAATCATTGTGGACACTTGCGATTCGGATGCCATTGTTCCGGCCATTGAGTCCTGTAATGAGGCGGGAATTCCTGTATTCACCATGGACAGAAAGGCCAACGGCGGAGAGGTGGTTTCTCACATCGGCTACGATGCAATCAAATCCGGCGCCATGGCTGCGGATTATTTAGCTAAGGCCCTTTCCGAAAAAGGTAAAGTTGTTGAATTGCAGGGTATCATGGGAAGCAATGTGGCACAGGACAGACACCAGGGATTTACGGATGAAATTAAGAAGTATCCCAATATTGAAGTTGTTCAGTCTGAAGCGGCTCATACCTATCTTGACGGCGGCAAAGTTCCCAAGCAGGTTGTTTTAGGAAACCAGGTTCTGGAAGCTAAGGATGCGGCAAACTATAACTCTAAGAGAGATGTAGAGATTGTAAGTCAGGAGTAACTATACCGATTTTATAGCCGATTGTTAAACGACTTAGAATCAAACCGAAAACAAAGTGCTTTGTTCCTTAAAAACACCCCCTCGGGCAGATTTCTGCCGGGGGGGTATTTCCATTCCGGACAAGCATAAAGAGACATATTTTTGCGGTACAAATCTTATGTCTCTTTTTTTCTTAGAGCACCTGCTAATTTCTGAGTGGAAAAAAAACCTCTAAAAATGCTATAATATGCTGATAAAGCTTTTGAAAAAGAGGAGGCATTATGCAGCTTTTAGATATAAAAAGAATGGCTCATAGCATTCTTGAAAATCAAAACATAGAGAGTAGTTTTATCGAGTATAAAAAGTCGGCAAATTTTAAAGATAAAATTCTAAAAACTGCTTGTGCCTTTGCCAATAACTATATGAACAATGAGATAGGATTGTTATTTGTTGGTATTGAAGAAGTCGATGATAAAGATACGGGAGAAAAAGCAATTCCTAAAAGACCGATTGAAGGGATAAAGGAAGCAAGATTAGAGGGAATTGAGAATGAAATTAAATCGCTCCTTTCCAATATCCATCCTAAAATCAACTATCATATTATTACGGATCAAATAGATGGTGAACACTATATCGTAGTTGCAGTAGAGAGTGGTAGTAACGGTCCGTTTCAAACAAGTGAAAAAGGCAGAAAAAGATAAAGATATTCGATTAAAGGCAGGAAGATATGTCAGAGTTGGCAGAGATTCAAGACTACCAAATCCAACTGAAGAATTTGAGCTTTTGAAGAAATTTGCAAATTTTTCTTTTAGTTCGAATCTGAATGATACAGCTACAATAGATGATTTAAGCTATGAATACATGAAAGAATATCTTATTCAGACGGGAGCCAAGAAAGATATTAGAGAAATGTCCAAGCTTGATATGGCAAAGAGTATGGGACTTGTAAGTGAAAGTGAGTATGGAGGATATAGAGCTAAAAAAACTTTGCCGTGCTGATGTTTTCCGAAACACCGGATAAATTTATTTCAAATGCCCATGTTGAAATCATTAGAGAAATAGATGGAACGGATAAAATGGAATCAAAGAAATTTGATGGTCCGGTTTGGATACAGGCAAAACAAGTCAGCAAATATTTTTGAAGATAATATTATGGCTTCATACACCATAAGGGAAGCTGATAAAATTGAGCATAAGATTATCTATAACTATCCTCTTACAGCATTTGAAGAGCTTGCCACGAATGCCATTTTGCATAAGGAATACAATACGCCTGAATATGTAGGAATCTACATTTACAAGGATAGAATTTCTTTTGTAAACCATAACAGACCACTCCCTCCTGTAACCATTGAGGCTCTTAACAAGGACCGAAGTTTTGACAGAAGGCAGTATCTCAACAAAGAACTTAAAGAGATGTTCTTCTCCCTTAACTTAATAGAGTCTTACGGTTCAGGTATAAGGCGTGCAAAGGATGCACTATCTGAAAATGGTTCTCCCGAGCTTAAGTTTTACCCGGATAATGAAGAAGATAACTATACAAATGCAGTTATAGGTATAAATGCAGAGTTTTTGAAAAAGTTTAATGGTAGTACTACCCAAGAAACTACCCAAGAAACTACCCAAGAAATAAAAATTGAGAAATCCGTACCGAATAGAATTATTGAATTGATGATGATGGAGCCAAATATTACAGCAAAACAAATTGCGGAATATTTAAATGTTTCTTTTGACGGAGTTCGTTATCACATAAAGAAATTAAGAGCAGATGGTAAGATTAAAAGAGAAGGCTCTACTAAGTCAGGAAAATGGATAGTAATGAAATAGAAAAAAACAGAATTACAGAATTTAAAAGGTGATTAGAGTAATCTAACCGCCTTTTTTTATTTGCTTGAATTGTCAAGTCAAGTGCAACATAGGTAAATTGTAAATAACCTGTCATCTTTTTTCTCGTAAATGGTACATGACATGTCCCTTAAAAACAAAAATCCCCCGCAGCAGATTTCTGCCACGGGGGTGTTGCCATTTCGGACAAGCATAAAGAGGCATGATTTTGAAATACAAATCTTATGCCTCTTTTTTACTTGTTTTCTATTGTCCAAACTTAATAGGTATAATTATCGACTTCAACCTTATCCACTTCCTGATATGGCGCAAGGGTAGAAATCATCTTGACCGGCTCATCATAGTTGTTCACAACATAGTGTACTTCACCCGGCTCAATATGAATCATTTGTCCCGGTGAAAGGTGGTTCACAACACCGTCAACAATCACATCGATTTTTCCTTCCAGAATATAGAAATTTTCTTCCATGATGTTGTGATAATGTGCTTTGAAATCCTTTCCGGGCTGGAATTGAACCAGCGCAAAATTCATTCTTGGTCCTTTCATTAAGTATTTCGGTCCATTCAAATTTTCGTTTCGGTACTCATAATCCTTTTCGTCAACTACGTACATTTTTTTCCCTCCTATTTTTCTATAATTTATTATTTTTAAGATATGCCGGGGGCAATCCACATATTCTTGGTCAGTTTTTCTATCACAAAGCTCTAATTGCGCTTTGTAAACTTCTCTCAAACGGGATACATCCTTTGATAAACGGCATGGTTTTCAGCATTCGGCGTATAAACTTTATCCCATTTCACACATTCTTTTGCAGCACTCGAGATATCTTTGTAAATTCCGACTCCATATCCTGCGAGAATGGCGGCACCGAGAGCAGTTGCCTCTTTTACGACAGGAACTCTTACCTCCAGATTTAATACATCGGAAAGAATCTGGCACCAAAGAGGACTTTTACTTGCTCCACCTGCAAAAACAACATGACTTGGTGCCTTGCCTGTGGAAGCCTGTACCAGTTCCATATGTCCCTTTGTTATCAGTGCCGCATTTTTCCAAAATAGCACGGTAAAAGGTGTAACGATTGAATTTTTTTCCGCATCCAACTCGAAATTCAAGAAGGAAGGAGCAGCGTGCTTCCATTGGATAAAATTCATCACATCGGAGAAGGTACACATCATGCCGTAACAGCCTGCGGGAATTTTTTCTGCTTCTTTGTTCATCAAATTGTAGGGGTCATCTCCGCTCAGTTTTGCAAGTTCCTTTTCCTGCTGGCAGAAGGCATCTCTGTACCAACGCATAACGAGTCCCGGTTTAAAAAGCAAGTGCCTCAAATTGCCAAAGATTTGGTACTGCGTGGCAGTTTACACGGACTCTGCATTCCGGATCGGTTTGTCCGCTTTCCGTATTATATTCATATTGCCAGAAGCTTCCTCCAAAGATGGTTGCATCTCCCGGGTTCACGGCTCCGACACCGATGCATCCCAGTTGGCAGTCTCCACCGCCTACAATGACGGGGGTTCCTGCGGCAAGACCGGTTTCCGCGGCGGCGCTTTCCGTGACATAGCCCGCTTTACTTCCGCATTCCTGTACCGGTGGGAAAATGTCATCTCTTAAACCGCATTGTTTAGCAATTTCCGGATTCCAGGAACGCTTCTTCAAATCAAAGATTCCGGTTGTGGAACCGTTGCTCGGCTCTACTACCAGTACGCCGGTAAGTTTATGAATTAACCAGTCGTTAAACATGCCCAGTACAGCCGTTTCCTCATAAATATGAGGTAATTTGTTTTTGATCCAAAGAAGGCGGGGAAGTGCGCCGAGAGCATAGGTCTGTCCGGATTCGCTGTAGAGGACTTTCTCAAAAGCGGGATTCTGTCGAATCAACTCGGCAACTTCGTCAACACTGCGGCCATCAACATTTGCACATGCCCAGATTTCTTTTCCTTCTTTATTGTAAAGAACAATGCCCTCTCTCATGCAAGTGGTTGATATTCCGGCAATATCTTTATTGTTAATCTTTGTCTTCTCAATGAGTCTTTTTATGCAGCTTGAAGCCAAATTCCAGTTGAAGGTCCAATCGAAGTCCATACTTCCCGGCCAGCGAGGATCTTCGTGGTGTTCCCATTCCTCCTGTACACAGTCGATCTGCCGACCGCTTGTGTCAAACAATACGGCTCTGATACTGCCTGTTCCGGCATCGATTGCAAGCAAATATTGTTGATTCATAAATATGCTCCTTTACCCAGTTTTATTTTTAGATTAATGAGTTTGCGGTTCCCTCATCGGTAATTAATACATCCAGATAACGTCCGTTTAAGACGGAACGAATTGCGGTAACTTTTTTCCTGACCGGCGGCTACGCCGATGACATTTTCCAACTGCTTAACCACATCTAAAGAGGTACTGATGGTTCGGTCCTCTAAAGAAGAATTCACGACGTCCCCATTTTTATCAATAAAATGACTTAGCAAATCCCCTACGGCACCGTTGTTTTCCAAAATCAAAAATTCATTCTGGCTTAAAATTCCGGATTGCAAAATAGTGGCTTTCGGATTCATGGCACCGATTCCGACAACGGAAAGATGAGAAGAAGGAATCAATTGTTCTATTTCTTTCACGGACTTTTTCCGCTTTTTATTGCGCTGGTCATCTCTTTGGTTGAAGTAATTAAAGGAGAAGGAATCAGGTACAGCCTAGAATTAAAGGTGGAAGAACTGGCATTAGGCAAATAATAGCTGACTCCTCCGGTTAAGGAGACAAACGATGGTGTATACTCAGTGTTGATAGCCAGATGATTCAGGATTCTTCCGGTTGTATCTCCATATCCTATATTAATGAAAGTATCGGCATTGATTCGGTTCGAGATATACATTGCAGCGGCTCTGGCTACATTTTCATTTACGGCCAGAGTCTGAACAGAATCGGGAACAATAAAACAGTCTTTCAAATCGAATTTTTTTCAATTAGATTTTGTTCCAACTGCATTCTCTTATCAATATTAGAACGGATTCGAAACTGAATAATTCCGCTTTGTTTTGCCTTTTCCAAAAGCTTAATCACACGCATACGGCTTATTCCGAGAACTTCAGAAATACTTTGCTGTGTCATATTCTCGGAATAGTAGTACCAAGCGGTTTTGGCCATCAAGCTTTCTTCATAATCATATATTTCCATAATTCCTTCTTTGATAAATGTTTTTAAAAACAAAACAAATGTTAACAATTGAAGTATAGCAATCAAAAGAATCCTCTGTCAATAAACTATTTCAAGAATGCGGTAAAAATTCTTCTTATTAAAAAGAGTCGAAAAAAATTCGGATTCGGTGGCTTAAAATATAGAATTAATGCATATTGAAAAGGATGCTGAATTGTGTTTTGGAAAGACAAAAATCAGTTGACAATACAGGGAAATCCAGTATTATACTGCTAAGAACAAAAGTTATACTCACAAACAAATGATGCAATAAGGGTATGAAAATGAAAGAGACAACTGTAATGGATCATGAAAAAGACCAAGCTGTACAGGAGCTGTCGAATAGCTTGCTGTCCGTAAAAGGAATCTGTAAAACTTTCGGAAGCAATGCGGTGCTGAAAGGAATTGACTTAGATCTTCGATCGGGGGAAGTGATTGCTTTGATTGGAGGAAATGGTGCAGGTAGAGTACCTTAATGAAAATCATTATGGGAATTTATCAGGCGGATTCGGGGGAAATCTATGTTGCAGGAGAAAAGACAGAACTTGTTAATCCTTCTGTTGCATTGTCTAAGGGGATTTACATGGTTCCTCAAGAGCCAATGCTATTTCCGAATATGACAGTAGAAGAGAATATTCTGATGGGATTTTCCGAGAGTTCTTCCGAGCTAAAGAAGCGTCTTTCGGACAAGGTGAAGGAGCTTAGCTGGAATGTTAATTTACAGCGGAAGGCGAGTACACTTTCCATTGCGGAGCAACAGTTAGTGGAAATTTTAAGAGGCATGATGCGTGAAGCAAGGATTTTGATTCTGGATGAGCCTACGAGTGCTTTGACCTTTGATGAAGTGCAGTCTCTCTTTAAGGTAATCCGTAACTTCGGGAAGAAGGGAATCGGTATTATCTACATCACGCATCGCTTGAATGAGGTATTTGAGATCACAACGCACGTTTCTATCATGAAAGATGGGATGATAACCGTAAATGGTCCGGTTTCGGATTTTACAAAGGAAGATCTTGTGAATGGCTTACTACCTCCGAACTTGGAGAAAAAGACGGAGGAACAACAGGAAGAAAAAGTGTTCAAACGCGAAAATCTAGATCCGGTGCTGGTGGTTGATGATCTTAGCGGCTACGGATTTAGTCACATCCACTTTTCGTTATATCCGGGAGAGATTTTAGGAATTGCCGGTCTTGTCGGGGCGGGAAGAACGGAACTTGTCAGTACAATTTACGGTCGAGATCAGGTATTGTCCGGAAGCGTAAAGTTGGATGGAAAGGATATTACTGGACTTTCTACTCGTAAGGTTTTGGAAGCAGGAATTAATTATGTTCCGGAAGACAGACATTATCAGGGATTGTTTAAAATCAGTTCTATCTCTGCCAATACGAGTTCGGCACTTTTAAATGGTTCAAAGCTTGGCCGTTTCTTTCTAAATCGAAAAAAGGAAGATGAGATTGCCAAGAGCTATGCGGATGACTTCAGGACCAAAATAGTAGGTTTAAATGATGAAATCGGAAGCCTTTCCGGTGGAAATCAGCAAAAGGTCATTATCGCAAGATCATTGTCTACTAGTCCCAAAGTAGTTATCTTGGATGAACCAACCAGAGGAATTGATGCGGCGGCAAGAGGAGATGTTTACAACATTATTCACCGTTTGAAGCGAAGCGGAGTTGCGGTGTTACTCGTATCGTCCGATATGGAGGAAATAGAGGAGCTCGCAGATCGAGCAATTATTATGTTCCAAGGAAGAATTACAGGAACGTTTTCGCGAGAAGAGCTGACGCAGGATAGATTAACCTCGGCCTCCTTCGGCTTTAAGGGAGAAAAGGAGGTGTCCGAGTGAGATATCTGAATGAGTTAAAAGAAAGCGAGATGGCTGTCAAGCTTCCTCTTTCTTATCGCCTTATTCCTTGTTACAGGAATGGTCAATCCGGACTTTTTGACCTATTCTAATATTATTACTTGTTTTAACGGATCGGTTGTATTTGCTTTGTTGGCAATCGGAATAGCCTTTGTGATTATGACCGGAGAAATCGATGTTTCTATCGGTGCAGTGATGGGGCTAACGGCGACAATGGCCGGTCAGATTGCCAAAAGAAACGGAAATATCTTGGAGATGTTGGTATTTGCCGTGTTAGTCGGAATGCTTGTCGGAGCAATGAATGGAATTGGGGTTTCGCTTTTTCGCGTGCCGTCTTTGATTTTTACTTTGGGTGTGAATGGAGCTTTAAGAGGTCTTATTTATATCGTATCCGGCGGAAAAACAACAGAAAACTTTGCCGGAGCCTTTACAAAGATTGGAAATCAGGTATTGTTTGCGGAAGTGACGATTTATCTTGCTATTATAGTTGTTATCATCGTGGTGATTCATTTGCTGCTTACAAAAACAAAAAAAGGAAAGTACTTTATTGCGGTGGGAGACAATTCGAATGGTGCAATGCTGGTAGGAATCTCCGTGATGAAGACAAAAATGCTCGCCTATGTTATCTGCGGTATTTTTGCGGGGCTTGCAGGAGTTGTTTTTGCTTCCAAATACGGACAGGTCAATATCGTGGCCGGAACCGGCTATGAGATGTCTGCGATTGCAGCATGTGTACTGGGAGGAATATCACTCTCCGGAGGACTTGGAAATATACTGGGTGCTGCTTTCGGCGCAGTGATTATGTCTTCGGTAAGTCGTATGCTGGTATTTATCCATCTTCCTTCCAATTTCAACAATACGCTGACGGGAGTGATGCTCTTAATTATTGTTGTGGCAGATGCTTTGGTACAGAGACATGCAGTAGAGTCAGCCAGAAGAAAAAGACTGTTGTCCAGGACAGCGGCTTTGGATGCTAAGGTGGGAGGTACACAGAAATGAAAACAATAAAAGGCCTACTGAAGCATTGGGAATTTATTCTTTTATTGCTGTTTGTGTTGGAGATAGGCATCTTCGGCATAGCCAATCCTGCAAAATTTTTCCGGGCAAGTTCCATTTTGGCGAGTGTAACAAATTATATCAGTGTTTGTATTATTGCTTTGTTTGTTACTTTTGTTATGATTACCGGCGGGATTGATATTCAGGCAAGTTCCTTAATCGGTCTAACATCTATTTGTATCGGTGTATTGTGGAGCGACTTGGGATTAAATATCTGGACTGCTGTGCTGCTTGCAATGCTTCTGTCTACGCTTTGTGGAGCTTTGTCGGGGTATTTCATAGCATATTGTGGAGTTCAACCGATGGTTGTAACCTTGGGAGGAAGCTTACTATACTCAGGGACTTGCACTGCTCATTTCCGGTCTTTCCAAAACGCCTGCTTATCAGGGCATTAGCGGATTTCCGGCAAAAAGCGGCAAATGGCAGTTTCCAAGGCTTCCGTTTTTCTGGGGAAAAAGGAATGCTGTTTGGAACTATTCCGGTTCCGGTCGCAATTTATGCAGTTTTGATTTTTGATTTGTTTTATCCTTTTGCACAGAACAAAATATGGTAGAAAAATATTTCTTATCGGAGTGAATCCCGAAGCTGCTGAGTATTCCGGCATCAATAGTCGACTCATAGTGATGAGTACCTATATATTGACCAGTATCGGTGCATCGATTGCGGGAGTGCTCTTGACGGCAAATATTGATTCGGCTAAATATGATTTAGGCTCGACATTTACACTATCTATCATTACGGCGGTAGTGCTTGGCGGAACCTTATCCACAGGAGGAAAGGGAAGCATTCTCGGAACGGTATTGGCATCGTTAATGATTTGTATTATGCGATACGGACTACCGCTTTGCTTCGGAATCAAGACACAGTCCTTGGATCTTCCTATTGGAATCATGCTTTTGATTGTTGTAATAGGAAGGGAGCTTTCTAAGAATAAACTCATTCTTCAGCTTTTTAAAAGAGGAAAATAAATAGGTAAAAAATGAGGGAGAAATCCCCATAATTTTTCAATAAGAAAGGAAGGTTTATTATGAAAAAGTTGTTGTCAGCTGTATTAACAGCAAGTATGGTGATGTCCTTAGTGGGATGTGCCGGCGGAGGAAACACATCGGGAGGAGCATCTACCGAGACAACCAAGGCAGAGGCTAAAACAGAGGCTGCTGTAGAAGCTAACGAAAATCAGGCATCCGGTGACATTAAGTCCATTGAGGGAAAGACGGTGGCTTTTATTCCGAAGCTTACAGGAAACTCATTCTTTGAGGCGGCAAATAATGGAGCGCAGAAGTATGCAAAGGATTGGGGCATCACAGTTGACTATATGGGAAGTGCTAACGCAACCGTAACAGATCAGCTTGAAGTTATTCAGCAGGCTATTGATGCGGGCGTAGATGCCATTGCCATTTCCTCTGTAGATGCTACAGCATTGGATGAGAAGTTGAAAGAGGCACAGGATGCAGGAATCGTAGTTTGTACTTGGGACTCCGATGTTTCTCCGGATGCAAGATCTATGATGGTTTCTCAGGGTACTGCTGATGTTTTTGGGACCAATGCTTGTAGATATGGGCGTTGAAGCGCTTAAGAACCGTGGCGTTGATCCTGAGGGAGAAGTTAAGTACGCTTGGCATTATTCTCAGGCAGCGGTAGCAGATCAGAACTCTTGGTATGTTGCAGGTGAGAAGTATATCAAGGAAAAGTACCCGAAGTGGGTTGCTGTACATGATCCGTACTATTCCGAGCAGGATTCTCAGAAGTCCGTAACCATCGGTGAGGCGGTTCTGGATGATAATCCGGATATTGATTTGATTATTTGTAATGACTCCACAGCACTTCCCGGACAGTGCCAAGCTGCACAGAATAAGGGATTAACCATGAAGGATGTAACCATTACCGGGTTCTGTACACCTTCCGGAATGACTGCATATCTTGATGCAGGAATCTTGGAGAGATGGGGACTTTGGGATTGTGGTGTGCAGGGTGCTTTAGGATGCTATTTTGCAGCATATCTTGCAGCAGGAAATACAATCAAGGCAGGAGATACCATTGATGTTCCCGGAATCGGAGCTGTAAAGACCGTACCGAACAGTGAGCTTGTATCCGGAACAGAGACTGCTCCGGAGAATAACGGTGTAGTACTTCTTCCGGAAAGAGTTGTATTTACGAAAGAGAATGTAAAAGATTATAACTTCTAAGTTATAGTGAAAGGTAATAGTTTGCATATTGTCAAACAGGGTAAGAGGGAGATAAAGAATGGCGGATTTAGATGAATTAAAAGTTGCGAAAAACTATTATGTGGATGTTCCGTTTGCAAATCAGGGGGATTTCCAGGTAAAAGGATGTAATGGTCTGGATTGGGGAATGAAGAAGCATTTGTCCAATATCTTCAACCCGCAGACTGGAAAAACAGTGATGTTTGCATTTGACCATGGTTATTTTATGGGATCAACAGCAGGCTTGGAGCGTTTGGATATTAAGATTCCGCCTTTGGCACCTTATGTAGATGTCTGGATGGCTACGAGAGGCGCTCTCAGAACCTGTATTCCGGCAAACTTGAAAAACGGAGTTGCACTTCGTGTTACTTCCGGATCATCCATGGTACAAGAGGATCTTAGTCAGGAAATTGTGGCAGTAGATATTGAAGATGCAATTCGTATGAATGCGGACTGTATGGCAGTGCAGACCTTTATTGGTGCAGATGGTCAGCTTTTCCAGCTTGGAGAACCTTTCCAAGGTTGTCAATGCCGGCTTCCGATACAGCATTCCGACAATGGGTGTTGTAGCTGTCGGAAAACAAATGGAGAGAACAGACAGATTCTTTAAGCTTGCGACAAGAATCGTAGCAGAATTAGGCTGCCAAATTGTAAAAACATACTACTGCGAAAACTTTGAAGAAGTAGTTTCTGCTTGTCCCGTACCCATTGTGGTTGCAGGCGGTAAGAAGCTTACTGAGAAGGATGCTTTGGAAATGACCTATAAGTGCATTCAAGGTGGTGCAGCCGGTGTAGACATGGGAAGAAACATTTTCCAAAGTACTCATCCGGTTCAGATGGCACACGCTGTGCATGAGGTTGTTCACAATGGCTTGACCGGTGCGGAAGGATATGAACTCTTCCAGACTTTGGTTAGCGAAAGCAAATAGGATTGAAGTTATAGGGCGGCTATAGTAGTACCTAGGAAGAAAAATGCTCAGACAATGTGTACCGACCCCTAAAAGTTAGACCAAAATCTAACGATTTGGAGGTCGGTATTTTTATGGCAAAAATATAGTTTTTGAATTTAAGAAGAAAGTTGTTTTAGAATATTTGGATGGTAAAAGGTGGAGCGCTATATCTTTTTAAAAAAATATGGGCTTGCTTCTGGTTCACAGCTGCGCAAATGGATTAATGCATACAGTGCGTTCGGTGATGAAGGCTTAATGCGTTCTCGTAAACAAATAAAATATTCTTTTCGAAAAGAAAAATTTCTATTGTAGAGTTATATCTATCAAGTGAGACCTCACAAGAAAGGTCGGAAGAAAACTTTGGACATACATAGAATAAAAACTCAAAAAAACAAGAAATTGAAGAAAGAGTCGTTGATACTAGTGCTGAACATGTAAAAAGAATTAAAGAAAAACTAGGATGGCTAAGTCCAGTGCAATACAGGCTTAGACTCTTGGCTGTAGAAAAATAGCGTAGCAGCCACATGAACTGCTACGCTAAAAAAAGTCTAACTTTTGGGGGCACATCAAAGAGAGACATTTAAGACTTGTTGATTTGGAAACACTTTAGTGTTTTTTTGTTAAAATATTTTTGCACTATATCTAAAAAAATCACTATACCCTTTTATTGGCTGATAGGTATAGTGATTTTTACTGTTTTTCTAAACTGTATAATAATTGTGGTTAAAAAAATTCAATTAGGAATAAAAGAAATCAGTGCTTTAAAAAGTCATATTAAAGATGCTGAATTTAATCTATATCTCGAAATTATTTATAAGGAAAACAAATCCCAGTTTTCTTTGATTTGTTCGTTAGTGGTTTGACGTTCAATTAGAGTTAATGGTAATTCTAATTTAGTGATTTGGGTATTTGGAGCTTTAATTAATTTTTAAAAAGGAGAGTAGCGGCTTCTTCTCCTAATCTTTGTTTGGGAATATGCACTGAAGTGATGGATGGATTTAATAAAGACGTTATAAAAAAATATTGTCGTATCCAACGATTTTTTTATATCCTGAGGTATTCTAAATCCTCTTTCTTTAAGTGATTTAATAGCGCCGGTGGCCATTAGATCATTTTGTGCAAAAATACCATCAAATTCAATAGCGTTTGCTAATAAATATTGAGAGGCTTGGTAACCACTGATTAGAGAACAGTCTCCTTCACGATAAAAACTACTATTATAAGGTAAATTGTATTTTTTCAAGCAATCTTGATAACCTTTCAATCGTGCGGATGCCCAACCAGATACCAGAGGGCCTGTGATACATACGATTTTCTTACAACCTTTTTGAACAAGATGTTCTGTTGCCATGTATCCTCCTTGGTAACTGTTTAATGTGATGGAAGAAATTCCAAATGAGGAAAGATCTTCTTGAATTCCAACAACAGGGATTGGAGTACCGTTGAGTGTAATCTTTGAAAGGTCATGAAAATAATCTGTGTCTGATGGCGATATAACTGTGTCAATAATAACTCCGGCAATATTATTGCTTTGGATAGCATGTATATATTTTTTTCGAGATTTCCATCGTAGTTAGTTGGATAAAAGGTAATATCATATCCATTTTCGTTTGCTACCTTTTGTATCCCTGAAATCACCATCGGGAAAAAAATACAATCTAATTGTGTAACAATAAATGCAATTGTTTTTTTGAAATTGAGCGATGTCCTTTTTGGTTATGCGATTAGGTGTGTACTTCAATTCTTGAATTGCTTTGTTGAATTTTTTTCTTTTACAGCAGGACTGACATGCTTTTGTACCTGATAAGAAGTTAGATACTGTTGCTATCGAAACTCCTGCTTTATTAGCGACGTCTTTCATTGTACTCATATTTAATGGCTCCTTTTTTTGATGAGTTATTCTCATTATATCATAAATCAAGCGAATGAAAAATAAAAATCAGTTAAGTTAACTATACATATAAAAAAATCTAAAACACAAAGAAATAAACTGCTTTAATATTCACTATAAGAAACAAAGAATAAAGCGGATACCATTAGTATATTGACAATATTTTTTAAAAAAAGTATAAAGTGTAATTAAACATATATCGTGGTTAAATTAAATAAGAGGAGGGCGAATGGGTACTTTAGAAGCGCTAAAGGCTAGAGCATATAGTTAAACGTTTTTCCTGGAGTTATAGCACTTAAGAATGTAGATTTTAGTCTCGAATTTGGTGAGGTACATGCGATATGTGGGGAGAATGGTGCGGGAAAAATCTACTCTGATGAAAGTTGTATGTGGAGTATATACTCCAGATGAGGGGAAAATATATCTTGACGGGAGTGAAGTTAATTTTACAAATCCTAATGAGGCTTATGAAAAAGGTGTTGCAATTATTTTCCAAGAAACAAGTTTGTTTGAGGAAATGACGGTATTAGAGAATATGTTTCTGGGGCATGAAATACAGAAACATATTGGATGGTTTAAAGTTATAGACTATGCAGAGATGCAAAAAAAAGCAATTGATATTTTTGAGAAGTTAAATACTAAAATCGATTTAAATGAAAAAATCAAAAACTTAGGAATGGCACAAAAGCAAATGGTTGAGATTGCCAAAGCTTTAACTTATGATGCCAAAGTTTTGATATTGGATGAGCTATCTGCTTCCTTAACCCAAAGAGAAGTTGATGCCCTCTTTCGGGTTATCGAAAATCTTAAACATGATGGATTAGCATTAGTTTACATTAGCCATCGCCTTGAAGAGATTTTTTTGAAATTTGTGATAGAGTCACAGTTATTCGCGATGGTGAATATATTTCAACAAAAAATGTTTCTGCAACTACAAAAGATGAATTGGTTGCAGATATGGTTGGACGAAAAATGGATAATTATTATCCCAAGATCACCCCGGTAATTGGTGAAAAAATGCTTGAAGTAGAACATTTATATGATGATGGATTTTTTTAAATGATGTCAGCTTCTTTGCAAGAAAAAGGTGAAATTTTTGGGATTTGCAGGGTTGGCAGGAGCTGGTAGGACAGAATTAATGCTGTCGATATGTGGTTTTTCTCGAAAAGCTGCGGGGCGTGTTATTTTGAATGGGAAAGAACTAAATATAGTTAATTATAGGGAAGCAAAACAGCAGGGTATTGCATATGTTTCGGAAGATAGAGGTAAGCTTGGTCTTGTAACAAGAATGAGCGTGAAAAATAATATTTCAATGCCACAAATGGAAAATATTTCAGCATATGGCTTCCTTTCAGAGCATAGAGAGGATGAACTATCTAATAAGTATATTAAAGAATTAGGAATAAAAAGCACCTGATGGAGATTTTTATGGTAGACAATCTTTCCGGTGGAAATCAGCAAAAAGTGTCCGTTTCAAAAGCTCTGGCATTACAGCCTGAAGTTTTAATACTAGATGAACCGACCAGAGGTGTAGATGTTAATTCAAAAGCAGAGATTTACAAAAATAATTAGCGATCTTACCAGGAAAGGTTTTTACCATTTTTAATGGTATCCAGCGAACTTCCGGAACTGATTGGAATGTGCGATAGGATTTATGTCATGAGAGAGGGGCTATTGCCGGCTATTTTGACAGAGAAGAAGTAACTCAGGAAAAAAATCTTAAAAATTGCGCTGAATGTGAATTAGGAAGGAAATGTAAGATGAGTGGAAACAAGAAATATTCTGGATTTCGTTCGACAGAATTTTTATCTACTTTTATTTCTAATCGTAGTATTGTTTTTACGGATTTTTGCACTTGGCTTTTTGATATTAATAATATTATGAGTATTTTTAAATCGCTTTAGTTATATTTTGATTTCGGCGATTGGAATGAATATGATCATTATTACATCCAATATAGATATTTCTGCCGGTGCATTAATTTCGGTTTTGTGTATTATTGTTGCCCTTGTGGGAAAAGCAGGTGCAAATACAATGGTACTTTTCTTGGTTGCTATTGTCTGTGGGATTTTAATCAGTAGTTTGAATGGATTAATTATTACAAAGCTAAAGATTCCTGCAATGGTTGCAACTTTAGCTGCAACGCAGATTTTACAGGGGATTTTGCCATTGTCTGTTAATGGCTCCATTTATGATTTACCCGTAGGTTTTACTTGGCTGGCTGTAAAAGCGAAAATCTTTGGGGTGATTCCGGGTAGCGTATTAATTGCCTTAATTGTTGCAGCTATTGCAATACTATTTATGAAATATTCCAGATATTCTAAAAAAATTATATGCGTTAGGAAATAATATGACCGGTGCAAGACTTGCAGGCGTTAATGTGAACAGGGTTGTAATGATATCGTATATGATTGCTGGTGGCTTGTATGGTGTGAGTGCAGTTATTATTGCAACAGCCAGCCAGCGAGTAACACCGACAATGGCGAATGGAATGGAAATGTTATTTATTGCATCTGTTGTTTTGGGGGGTACAAGTACAACCGGTGGACGAGGAAAAATCCAGGGCACAGTAGTAGGTGCTATTATTCTGGCAATGATTAGTTCGGCAATAAACTATCTCGGAATTAGTTCGGACTGGTCTGATGCAGTGATGGGCTTCATTATTCTTGCGTCAGTTGTCACAACCACATATAAGCGTAAAAAGAAAAGAATAATTGAGGGGGTAGTATATCGATGAAAAAGAAATTTGGGCAGTCTACCTATTTTGATTTAGCACTGCTTGTAATCCTACTTATTTCTTTTTTTGGGATAGCAAGTCAAAATGCAGTATTCCTCTCTAGAGATTATGTAATCGGAGTTGTACTGAAGAATGCCATCGAAATTGGCTTCATGGCACTTCCGATGACTATTATCATAATAACAGGAGGAATTGATCTTTCCTGTGGAAATATAATGGTGCTTTCATCTATGCTTGGTGGTATGGCTGCAGTTAAAAGTGGTTCTATAGTGGGAATTTTTAGTGACGTTATCTGTTGGTGCTTTGTGTGGCTTGTTAAATGGCATCGTAATTACAAAGGTGAGAGTACCTGCAATGATTACCACATTAGCTACAATGTATTTATATCTAGGAATTGCAAGGGGCATATCAAAAAGGTGATAGTGTTTTGCTCCTATGGGGCCACATCATTTTTTTGGGTAATGGGCTGGTTTTGGGGATTCCGATACAAATTTACTTTTTATATCGTAGTTGCCATTATTTTTTGTAATGATTTTACAAAAATCTACGTATGGAAGAAAAAAATTTTTTTGCTATTGGATTAAATGAAGGTGCGACGAGATATTCTGGGATTAATACAGATAAAGTAATTTTTATTAGCGTATGTTATGGAAGGTGTAATGGCAAGTTTTGCAGCTATGACTTGGATTGGAAGATTTACAAGCCTTAAATATGATGCCGGAACAAATATGCATATGAAAGTAATTACTGTCGTAGTGCTTGGAGGAACAAGTATTATGGGCGGTGTAGGGGATATGAAGGGTACCATTATTGCAACATTAATAATTGCTGTTATGACCAGTGGATTGACAGTAATGGGTATTCCGTATGATGCGCAAACGATTGTTCAGGGTGTAGTGCTGCTTATTAGCCTAACTGCCTATGCCTTAATAGGGATGCGAGGAAAAGGCAATAATCTAAAAAAACAGTGAAAAAGTAAAGAGAAAGAGATAAATGAAAAAAAGCTAAATAAAAACTATATAAGGAGGATTTCGAAATGAAAAAGAGCTTAAGGACAATAGTATGCGCGGCCGTATTAGTCGGGGTTATGATTATTGGTACTGCATGCACGACTTCACAAAAGACAAAGGTTGCCAATGATGTGAATGCTGCAAAGAGTGTAAAAATTGCAGTCTTACCCAAAATGAAAGGGGAAAATTACTGGGACGCATGTAAAAAAGGAGCTGAAGATGCTATTGCAGAATTGAGTGAAGGAAATGATGTTACGCTCCTTTACGATGGACCGCCACAAGATCAGTCAACAAACCAACGCCAGGTGGATTTGCTAGAGGGTGGATAGCACAGGATGTTGATGCAATTGTTGTAGGAGTTGTTGATACTACTGCAATTGCCCCTACGCTTCAAAAGGCAATGAATAAAGGAATTAAAGTTGTAACATATGATTCGGATACAATTCCTGAAGCCAGATTATTATTTGTAAATCAGTGCGCTGTTGAGAGCATTGCAAGAGGTTTATTAGACTCGGCTGCGGCAGAATTAAAAGCAAAAGGATATGGTAATGATAAAACTGCTAATCTTGCTATTGTAGCTGCATCCAAAACTGAAACCAATCATCAGGCATGGCTTGCTGAAATAAAAAAACTTCTGCAGACAGACGAATATAGTTTTATCAAGATTCAGAATGAAGATACAGATGTATATTATCCGGGATCTGATGAAACACAGTGTCAGAGTCAATGCGCAACATTGATTAGTCGTATGGGCGGTGATGAAGGAAATATTAATTGTGCTTTGTCCTTTACATCAATGGGAACTCCGGCGTTGGCTTCTTCCTATGATGCAGCCGCCAATAAGCCGGACAAAGATTCTATCGTTTTGACAGGCCTTGCAACACCGAATGCATTAAATTCTTATATTAAAGATAAGGCAAATCCATTAAACACAGGCGTTTTATGGAGCTGCTCTGATTTGGGATATCTTGCTACCATGACAGCCTATCAGTTGGTTAATGGTGATATTACCGCAGAGTCTTCCGAAATTACAACAAAGCGCCTTGGTAAATCATCAATAGAAAAAGGCGGAGAAGTTATCCTTGGGGATGTTTTGATTTTTAATGCGGATACTGTAGACAATTACAATTATTAATATTGAATTGAGAGTGGAGTTATATGTATCAGAAAAAACTTGTTGGAGTGTTCGGAGATCCGGTTGATGATAATCCATCTGTTGTGATTGAACAGGTAGCATTTGATTATATGAAGCTTCCTATGGAATATTTAACCATTCAGGTAAAAAGGTGATTTGCAAGCAGCTATAGAGGGTCTTCGAGCAATGAATTTTACAGGTATTAATATTACGATGCCTCACAAAATAGACGTACTTCAATATCTTGATTACGTAGCAGACGATGCAAAAATCATGGGTGCCGTAAATACAATTTATGTAAAAGATGGGAAGTTATACGGTGAAAATACTGATGGTAAAGGATTCATGCGAAATTTGCGAAATGGGAACGTACCTACAAAAGGTAAAAATGTGGTTCTTTTAGGTGCAGGTGGCGTAGCAAGAGCCATTTCAGTAGAGCTAGCAAATGCAGGCGTTAAACATATTACTGTAGTGAATGTTATTAAGGAGGAAGGAGAAAGATTAGTAGAATTACTTAATAGCAAAACTTCGGTAGAAGCGACCTTTGTTTTTTGGGATCATAAATACAGTGTTCCTGATAAAACGGATATTGTTGTAAATGCAACACCGATTGGATTTGTAAACAAAGAAGAAAAGCCTAATATTGTATATGAATCAATTCACCCCCAAATGGTTGTGTGTGATGTTATTCCGAATAATATGAATACACTATTTCTGGAAGAAGCTAAAAAGATTGGCTGTAAAACATTTCATGGAATGCAGATGCTTGTTAATCAAGGGGCTATCGCATTTGAGCTTTGGACTGGATTGGAAGCCCCGGTTCAAGTCATGTTAGAGGCATTGGCAAAAGTCTATGGGGATTAAAGATGTTGAAACAAGATGAAAAAAACGCATTAGTTGAAAAGTGTCTTAGGGAAGAAGAAAAATTTCAATTCGACAAATTTTTCTCAAACTGATGCCCAAAAACTTGGAGGTTTACTTTACAAATGTAGTCTTCGGTATGATAAGCCTGTTGCTATTGAAATACGTATGAATCATCTTTTGGTTTATCGATTTTTTCCAGATGGAACCAACAAGAATAATGAGCTATGGTTAGAGGCCAAAGCGAACACGGTTGATATGCTTGGAGTTAGTTCGCTTCATCTTTTTGCTGAAATAGAAGCTGGGGGAGATGAGCTGGAAGACAGAAGAATGGATGAAAAAAAATTCACTTTCTATGGTGGTGGATTTCCATTAATCATACGTAACTGTGGCGTAATGGATCTATATGTGTTTCCGGATTGGAGCACACTAAGGACCATCAGGTAATAATTGATGCGTTAAATGAGTATTGGAAGCAAAATAATTAGTTGGTGAAAAAAATATCCTGTCAGATATAAGAGTGAAAATTCGGAATCTTATATTTGTTCAGGGTATTTTTGATTAGAACTTTTTATTCTGGGTTAAATAAAAACCGCTTACATTCTTTATTTATGAGGAAGTGAGACGGTTTTTATTAATGTGATCTTCTAAAATCTCTCCACAATTATACACAAAATCGTAAATCCATTTTTATAGGGAATAAACAAAAATGTTTATCTACAAGTCTCAGAGCAATAGAAAATTCTTTAGCAATATGATACCATGGAGCCATCTTTAGCAAAGGAGGCACAGCATGCAAGTAAATATCAATGTATCTGCAAATATTCTTGATTGGGTCATGAAAAAGAGTTAGTCCGTCTGTGCTTTCTTCAAAGCAGGAGAACTGCTGTATGCCTGGAAAAGAAGGCAGAAAGGTACCGACTTATAATCAAATAGAAAAAAATAAGTAAGATAACAGGCATTCCATTAGGGTACTTTTTGGAAAAACCTCCTGTTGAGGATTCTTCTTTTGTGGAATACAGGACAGTAGATAGTAAAGAACTCGATCAACCCAGCAGAAATCTTATGGATACTTTGCATGATATGGAATTTGTGCAGGAATGGATAAGAAATGAATTACAAGTAACCGGATGTGATGATTTAAGTTTTGTTGGAGTCGTTAAAAAAACCGTTCAGACCAAGGATTTCGCTACTTTTGTAAGGAAATGCCTTCAAATTGAGATAAACTGGTATGAAAGCTGTAAATCCGGTGAGGAAAGCTTTAAATTGCTTCGGAATTATATAAGTGACCTAGGTGTTGTAGTAATGATGAGCGGAATCGTAGGGAGCAATACTCATCGAGCATTAGACACGAATGAATTCCGTGCCTTTGCTTTAGTGGATAAGAAAGCACCGCTGATTTTTATTAATGCTAACGATTCTTTTAGCGGGAAGCTATTTTCTTTGTTGCATGAATTCGCTCACATTTGCTTGGGGGAGAATAGCCTGTTTAACGACCGTTACGGAAGTATAGAGAAAGTATCTGCTACGGAGAAAATATGTAATGCATTGGCGGCAGAAATTCTGGTTCCTGAACATATTTTTTTGGAAAAGTGGAAAAACAAATCCGAGAAAAAAAGATGAAGAAGCAACAATTAGAGAATTAGCAAAGTATTTTAAATGCGGTTATACGGTTATCGCGAGAAGAGCCTATGATCAGAAATTTATTGATTTTCAAAGCTATCAAGATTTTGCGAGAAAAGCTGTTCAGCAGTACTTAGAAAAAAAACAAAGCGGCACTGGCGGAGGTGATTATTACAATACTGCTGCCAGCAGGGTAGATAGAAGATTTTTTGATTTACTCCTTGGAAGCGTATCAGAGGGTAGAACATTGTATTCTGACGCTTTTCGATTGACCAATACAAATCGAAGCACTTTTTCGAATTTGGCTGAGAAGATGAGGGGTGTTGGATGATGGAGAAGGAATTCTTTTTAATTGATGCGAACTCGCTGATAACCCCATATCTAACATTTTATTCCTTCGATTTAGCAAAAACTTTTTGGAATCAAATGGAATGGCATATCCAAAATGGAAATATCGCTATCTTGGACTTGGTGAAATCCGAAGTCCTAAAAGGAAAAGACAGCCTAAAAGAATGGATGGAAAATATAGAAGCAGGACAGTTGATTGATCATCGAGAACCGGCAATAATAGTGAAATATGGAGAAGTTCTTCGGCACATACAAGAGAATCCTGTTTATAAGCCCGCAGCATTAACGGAGTGGTCACGTGAGGAAGTGGCTGACCCGTGGCTTATAGCTGCAGCAGCTGTTGGAAACTATACTATTATATCTTTTGAAATTGCAAATAAGGGATTAAACACTCATAATCCCAGTAAGAATGCTAAAATCCCTGATGTGGCCAAGGTGTTTAACGTGGAAGTGCAAAATCTTTATTACATGATGCGAGTATTAAAATTTAGCTTGTAGACCTTCTTAATTTATTGGGAAAAGATATGCTGCTGAACTACCAGACTCTAAGGACAAAACAGGATTAGATTGTAAAAGAGGTAGATTAGAAGAAAACTACAGATGCAGAACAGAGAGTAGCTGCAAGGCATTTTGTAAATAAATGGCGGGGAAAAGGCTTTCCAGAGATTTGACGGAACGATACGGTAATAGCTTCGGAATGAGTAATATCAACAAGATGCGAAAGTTTTATTCGTTATACCCAATTTTGCAGACAGTGTCTGCAAAATTGAGTTGGAGCCATTACGTAGAGCCCTTGAATATTGAAGACTCTATTTTAGCTGAAAACAAAAATCTATCGGCGAAAAGAGAAAAAACAGCACTGTAGGAAAGGGTGGATTTTAGCTCGTCCATTAAGGAGGAACTCATATGTCTATGGTGAAAAAAGACACGATCGAAGCAAAGGGTTTTGCTATTCAAATTTATACGGAAGACTTTAAAAATGACTATATAAGTTTAACGGATATAGCTAAGTATAAAAATACTGATGATCCGAGGTTTGTTATTCAGAACTGGATGAGAAATAGAAATACGTTGGAATTTATCGGGCTATGGGAAGTTCTGAACAATGAAAATTTTAACCGTGTGCAATTCGACACGTTTAGAAATGAGGCAGGACTGAATAGATTTACAATGACACCACAAAAATGGATTGATTCTACAAATGCTATTGGCATAATTTCAAAGTCCGGAAGATATGGTGGAACATATGCACATTATGATCTTGCGATGGAGTTCGCTTCATGGATTTCACCGGAATTCAAGCTTTACATTATTCAAGACTATAAGAGACTTAAGTCAGATGAAAACTCAAAATTATCATTAGGCTGGAATCTTAATCGAGAAATTTCTAAGATTAACTATAAAATTCATACTGATGCAATCAAAGAATATCTCTTAAAGGATCTTACCAACGAGCAGTTATCTTATCAATACGCAAGTGAAGCGGATATGCTCAATGTTGCCTTATTTAACAAAAGAGCAAAACAGTGGCGTGAAGAAAATCCGAACCTAAAAGGGAATATGAGAGACTATGCGAGTTTAAATGAATTATTGGTTCTTGCCAATATGGAAAGCTATAATGCAATTCTTATCGGAAAAAGGCATGGATCAAAAAAAGAAAGAATGATAGAGCTAAGAAAGCTTGCAAGAACTCAGCTGCTGTCAATTGAAAAGTTGAACAACACAGGAATTAAGAGTTTAGAGGATAAGTCAAGGAAATAGAGAGGTATATTTTTTTCAAAGTGGTATTTATTTTTATTCAGAGTAGCTTCGGCTAAAATGGAAAGAGACTCTATTTTAGCCGAAGCTGTGTATTGTCTAAATACAAACTTTCGGCTAATATGGAATAAAATTAAAAATTAGCCGAATAAGATAAAGAAGAATGAAGCAGATAGCCGTAACAATGCGGTGAATCTATCGTTTTACTTTCGAAATAGGAGGAAGATATGTCCCTACATCAGAAGAAGTTTAGAAAAAGATTGTTTTGCAAGTGACAAAAAGAATATCCGGTGCTGCTTCTTTCGGGACCGCGTCAAGTGGGAAAAACCACCATGCTTAAGAAACTGATGGAAGGGACAGCGCGAAATTATGTCTCTTTGGATGATTTGCAGGAAAGAGAGCTTGCGAGGACGGATCCGGAACTGTTTTTACAGCTCCATAAACCGCCTATTCTCATTGATGAAGTACAATATGCTCCCTGAGCTTTTTTTCCCTACATAAAGATTATTGTGGATAAAGAACAAAAACAAGGGAGCTTTTTGGTTAACGGGTTCGCAGGTCTTTTCGCTTATGCGAGGCGTACAAGAATCCTTAGCAGGAAGAGTTGCCTTACTTTCTCTGTCTTCACTTTCTCAAGCGGAGGCCTACGGAGGAGAAGAGGAAATGTTTACTCTTGATCCGGAAAGCCTGCTTTCCAGAAAAAAAGGGAGAAAAGCTTGCCGATGCGGAAGAGATCTTTAAGCGCATTTTTAAAGGCTCCATGCCGGCTATTGTGAGTGGGGTTATAACTAGCACCGGTATTTTTCTATAACAGCTATTTAAGTACTTATATTGAGAGAGATGTCAAAAAGCCTGTCGGATGCGATAGATTCCTTAAAGTTTTTTACGCTTTATTACGGCACTTGCTGCAAGATGCAGTCAGATGCTGAATGTCAGTGAACTTGCAAGAGATGCGGAGCTGAATCAAAAAAACAGGTGAAAGACTGGCTCGGGATATTGGAAACCTTGGGAATTCTGTTTTACTTATATCCGTATTCCAATAATTTATTAAAGCGTCTTGTTAAAACACCGAAAGTATATTTTTACGATACTGGACTCGTTGCCTATCTGACCAAGTGGAGCAGTCCGGAAACACTTGCAAGCGGCGCGATGAGCGGGGCTATTTTGGAGAATTACGTGGTTTCGGAAATACGAAAGACCTATTTGAATCAAGGGAAAGAGGCGTTTATCTATTACTATCGGGATAAAGATGCCAAAGAAATCGACCTTGTTCTGGAGCAGGACGGAGAGCTCCATCCTATAGAAATCAAAAAGTCCGCCAATCCGGCATCGGAAATTCTTCGTGTCTTTCCGGTCTTAGACAAGTCATCTTTAAAAAGGGGAAAAGGAGCGGTCATCTGCTTAAAGACAGACTTATCTGCATTTAATAAAGAAAACTTCATCGTTCCGATTTGGATGATATAAAGAATCCCCTCCTTCCATTTCATATTCATTTTATAAATGCCCTGTATTCTGTTTAGAGAAACATTATGCCGGAAAAAGGAATTCTTTTCTTTTTCGAGAGAGATAGTTTAAGAATTAGGGCGTATAATGATAAAGTGATTTAAGGAGGAAGATTTATGGTTAAGAATCAATTTAAGGGAGCATTTCTGGTACTCAGCTTATGTGCAGGTTTGAGCTTTACCGCGTGTCAAAATAAGAATGGCGTGGCAGAGCAGTCTTCTATGGCGTCCACGGAAGCAGCTGCAGATGCTGCCGGGGAGCAGGGGCTTGTAGTTAGTCCGGAAGAAGCGGGAGTATCCGTAAATATGGACAGTAACGGCGACAGCTTTAAGCCTGCAGACTATACTCTTCCTGTAAAAGACGAGTATATTTATGAGTATTTGGGACTGCAATTCAGTCTTTCCGAAAAAATAAAAGAAGCGATGAAGACAAAAGACATCGTGATGCTCGATGACCAAAGCCCTCTGGATCAGGACCTAAAGTATGCGCTTTTATACTTCAGTAAGCTTACGGATGAGCAGAAAAATGCAGAAATCGGGAAGATGGGAGACGGCTACGAAAAGTGGCAGGAGAGTCTTAACCGAATCGGCACCATCGGGATGTTCGAAAAGAGTCTTTCTGAAGAAGAAATCGGGAAGATTACAAAGTGCGACAGCCATACGAAACTCGGAGATTCCAAAGACGGAAAAATACAGCTATTACCTTAGTGTAAACAGCGGAGCTGATGTAGAGACTATTGAGGAATTGAAAAAAAGACGTCGGTAGAAATTACGCAAAAAAAGACCGTCCGGAAAAATGGCTTTTGTTCTTGCAGAAAAGTCTGACTTGGAAAACACTATGGCTTTTTCCACCGATTCTCAAAATGCAGTTACGGACTTAAGCAATCTTCAGACAAAGGACATTCACGGAAAAGAGTTTAGCAGTAAAGACTTTGCAAATTACGACCTTACCATGGTCAATGTTTTCGCAACTTGGTGCACTGCTTGTATTCAGGAAATCCCGGACCTTGTCGAGGTGCAAAAGGAAATGCAGGCAAAGGGAGTTAATATCATCGGAATTGTGACCGATACCGTGGATGATACAGGAGAGAATCGGGAAGCACTGGAAAAGGCAAAGCTCATTCAGGAGAAAAACCAAGGCAATTACTCCTTCCTTATGCCGGATAAGACAAATTTCAACGGCAGATTAAATGGTATTCAGGCTCTTCCGGAGACCTTTTTTGTGGATAAGAACGGACAGATTGTCGGAGAAACTTACTCCGGTTCTCACAATAAGAAGGACTGGACAGCAATCATCGAGAAGGAACTTTCCGCTTTGAAGAACTAAAGTCCTTTATCGCTTACATTAGATACTATTTTTAGAAGGTTAGATACTATTTTTAAAAGGTATATCGTTGTAGGAAGAAAAAGAAATGAACGAAAGGTAAAAAGCGGAAGAAAAATATTAAAGAAACGTATAAGCGGAAGAAAAGAAATGAATGGAACATAGAATCGAAAAAGCTCAGAAATGAATCAGAAATGAGGAAAAATGTACAGAAATATTTTTTTAAATCTCGTGTCCTTTCCGTGGCTCTCGTAGCACTCGGCGTCGCTATGATGTACATAGGGGCTCAGCGGGGAGAGGTACTAATCGTTTTTAAATAAGGCAATCAAAGTTTGCATGGAGTGTATTGGCATTGGATAAGTTAAAAGAACTCATAAACGGAAAGTCAAAAAAAGATAAATATAAAGCAAGAAACAATGTAAGGCATGTTTTCCAATCCTTTTGGTTTCTGCTTACGAATTCCTTCTTTGAGGGATTTAAGACCGGAAAAATTTACGGAGGAAAATGGAAACAGCTTTGTGTGCCCGGCATGAATTGCTATTCCTGCCCGGGAGCAAAGGGCTCCTGTCCTATTGGGGCTTTACAGGCGGTCATTGGAAGCCCGAAATTTAAGTTTAGCTACTATGTTGTAGGCTTCCTCTTTTTTGTGGGAGCACTTATCGGAAGAGGGGTCTGCGGTTATCTCTGTCCGTTCGGACTGGTGCAGGATTTACTGCATAAGATTCCTTTTGTGAAAAAGATAGAAACCTTTAAGGGAGACAAGGCTTTACGAAAGGCAAAGTATCTTATCTTGCTTGTTTTCGTAATACTCCTCCCTCTGTTTTTAGTGGATATTATAGGACAGGGAGCCCCCTATTTCTGTAAATTGATTTGTCCCGTGGGTATGATGGAGGGCGGTATTCCTTTGGTGCTGATGAATAAAAGCATGAGAGGAGCCATTGGCTTTTTATATGCCTGGAAAGGCTTGATTTTGATCCTGACTATCTTTCTTTCCATCGTGATTTATCGACCGTTTTGCAAATACATCTGTCCGCTTGGGGCGATTTATTCCCTCTTTAATTCCGTTTCCCTCTTCCGCTATACCTTGGATCATCAGAAGTGTATTCACTGCGGAAGATGTAAGGCAGTTTGCGAAATGCAATGTGATCCGGTGAAAAACTGCAATGATTTGGAGTGTATCCGCTGCGGAAAATGTAAAAATGCCTGCCCGGTGGATGCGATTGCCTGTGGGATAACGAAGCCGGATGTGTCGAAAGAAACGGTAAAAGCAAAGGCCTAGAGAGGGCAGTAGGGTAAAGTCTTGCCTCAAGCTCTAAGAGTAGGGCACGAAAGAAGATGAACGAGGTGGGAGGGACTATGAACATCCTTGTCGTGGAAGATGATCAAAGGATTAGAGAGGGTATCGCGGCCTTTCTCTCGGAATTCGGCTACACTATTGTGGAAGCGAAAGACGGGCGGGAAGCTCTCTTGAAATTCAACAAAGAGATTCACCTTGTCATTTTGGATATTCAGATTCCCTTTGTAAACGGTCTTACGGTCTTAAAGGAGATTCGAAAGCAGAGTAAGCTCCCTGTCCTCATTCTCACCGCCTTTAGCGATGAAGAGTATAAGATTGATGCGTTTACAAATCTTGCGGACGGCTATATGGAAAAGCCCTTTTCCCTGCCGCTTCTAAAGGCGAGAATCGACTCGCTGATAGAGAAGAATTACGGGCAGGAGGAGAAGTTTTTCTATAAAAATGTAGAGGTGGATTTTTCCGGCTACAGTGCCAAGGTGGACGGAAAGCCTGTAGACATGAATGCGAAAGAAGTGGAGATATTAAAGTATCTTTTTCGAAAATGAGGGGCAGGCCTTAACAAGGGAGCAGATCTTAGACCATGTTTGGAAAGAAACGGAAGAAATTCCCTTTGACAGAGTGATTGATGTGTATATCAAAGAGTTACGAAAAAAACTCAAGCTGGACTGCATTTTCACAATAAGAAATGTGGGCTATAAGTTGGAGAGAGAATGAAAAATCTTAAGCTATTTCCGAAAATGTTCATACAGCTTTTTTCTGTTCTCGGAATCCTTATCCTTTTGATTCATCTCTTGGTCTTTTTCTTTTTCCCCATTAGCTACTTAGAAAAGAGGAAGGAAGCCATTACGAATCGGGCAAATGAAGTCTCCGCCGGCATGGAGGGAAAGTCCCTTACAGAAATAGAGAATACTTTGGCTCTTTACTCTAAAAGCAGCGATATTCAGGCTTTCGTGAAGAAAGGCGCGGAGAGCCAATCCATTCCCGTTGACGCGAATATTCCCATAGACAGTGCGGTGCCCATTGATTTTCAGAGTAAAACAAATTCCATGATTATCGAGGAGAGGGAGATTAAAACGAATGCGGGAGAGGCGCTAAGTTTACAGTTTATTTCCACCGCAGATATGCAAAAGGAAGCGAAGGAACTAAGCCTTCAATTTCTGCCCTATTCCTTGGCGATTTCCCTTTTATTTTCCGCAGTGGTTTCCTTGGTTTATGCAAAAGCAATTAAAAATCACATTCAGGAAATAAAAAATGAGACCGACAAGATGATTTTGTTAAAAGAAGAGGCATGCTTGCCGATTGACTCCAAAGACGAGGTGGGGGAGTTAAAGGAGCAAATCAATACCCTGTATCGAAGCCTCTTGCAATCCATCGAAAATGTAGAAAAGAAAAAAATCAGGAAATTTTAAAGCTGGAAAAGCTGAAATATGACTTTTTAAAAGGGGCTTCCCATGAGCTGAAAACCCCTCTTGCGAGTCTAAAAATCATTTTGGAAAATATGCAGTACAATATCGGAAAGTATAAGGATAGAGACCTCTATATCGGAGAATGTATCGCCACTGTAGACAGTCTTAGCCAAAATATTTCCCAGATCCTCTCCGTATCCTCTTTGGAAAAATCTAAAGGAAGATGAAGAAAAATCTGGAGATTCGGACTGTACTGCTTCCTGTTTTGGAAAAAGTACGAGGTTCTTATACAGCAGAAAAAGCTGCATTTGCAGAACCGTTTAACAGAGGAAAAAGCTCTATATAGGAAAGCCGGCTCTAAAGATTATTTTATCTAACTTGCTGAGTAATGCGGTAAAATATACGGAGGAGGGCGGCTCTATTTCGCTTTATGCGAAAGAGGACTGGTTCTATGTGGAGAACAGCGTTCATCCTTCTTATGGACTGAAGCAGGAAAAGCATTACTTTGAAAAAAACGGAGGGCAACAGGGAACATAGTAAAAGAACAGTTATTGATACGGAAAAACGATATGGTATGAGTTTTGATTTTAAATAAGGAAAACAGTAACGGTTTGGGTTTATATATTGTGAGCACCTTATTAAACAACTATAAGATTCCCTATGAGAGCTTGGAAAAAGACGGGAAATTTCTATTTCGGATTCAGTGTTTACTTTTAATGCGCTTAGGAAAAGTGTTGCATCAGAGCGGGTAAGGGATAAAGGAGGGAATATGTTCATTTTAGAATTAAACCAAGAGGGCATAGGAACGGAAATCGGCTTTGTTCCACACGATAGAAGAGGGAAGAGACTTTATTTCTCAAGTGAACGGCTACCGCTTCGAGGAAGAAGAGGATTTGTCTATGAAAGTCTGGATATCCGGAAGCTTCCGGAGTATTTGGAGCTGGATTATAAAGGAAATATAGTTCCCTTTTAGTAAGTTTATGTTTACCGAAGAAGGCGATATAGACATTTTTCTGGAAAGAAATACCGGATTTGAGTTCTCCCGGAAAAGGCATGGTAGAGGGCTGTACCCGTGTGGATGCCTATGCTATTCCGAATGAAGAAGTGAAAGACTATATCGAAAAGCGGGAGCTTCAGTACAAAAAGATAAAAGCGCTCTTAGAGGAAAAAGGGTTATGAAGCGGACCGGGCCTACTTTCGGTTCGGAGGACGGAGAAGCCGTGCTTTACAGAAAAAAAGGGGACGGAAGACTGGCATTTTTCTTACCCATATGGATCCGGACTATATAGAGAATGATGCGGAGGAACTACTTAAGGAAGCGGAGCTTTAAACATCTTTCCCCTTTTCTCTTTTTATGGTAGAATTTTCCAAGGCTTAGTATTGTAAAAGACGATAGGAGGGCTATATGGAAGATGAGAAGAACATTCAGATAGAGAGAAATAACAGTTTTGGAGATGTGGTGATTGCCGATGAGGTGCTTTGCCATTATTGCCGGTATTGCGGCAACCGAGGTAGAAGGTGTGCATTCCATGGACGGAGGCTGGTCCGGACAGTTCATTTCCAAGCTCGGGATCAAGGACCTTGCAAGAGGTGTGAAGGTACAGGTAAGAGAGGGAGAGGTCAAGGTGGACTTAAGCCTCAATATGGAATACGGCTATGCTATCCCGAAGGTTTCCGACCTTGTGCAGGATAAGGTTTCCGCAAGCATCAACAATATGACGGGACTCACAGTTTCTGAAGTGAATATCAGGATTTCCGGAGTGGTAAATAAAGAGAATGAATAAGAGAGAAGAAAGAAGCCATAAGTTTAAGCTTTTATTTTCCACCCTCTTTTATGAGGGAGAGGAGAAGACAGAGAGAATCAGCCACTATTCCTTTGAAAAAGAGGAGGACGATGAGAGTATCATCGCCTTTGACTGTCTTCCCGATGAAGAAAAGGCATATTTAGAGGCAGAGGTGCTGAAGATTTTAGAGCAGCTTCCTGAGCTGGACAGCATGATTAATGCGGATACGGAAGGCTGGACCACAAAGAGAATGAGTAAGACAGATCTTACGGTGCTTCGACTTTCTCTTTATGAGCTGAAGTTCCAGGAGGACATTCCGAAGAAGGTGGTCCTGAATGAGGCAGTGGAGATTGCCAAGAAGTATGGAGGTGCGGATTCCGGTTCCTTTGTAAACGGTGTGCTTGCGCGGATTCTTCCGAAGCTTTCTCCCGAACTTTCCGAAGGGGTAGAGAAGAAGGGAAAAAAGAGCGAGAAGAAGGGAAAGAAAGAGCAGAAAAAGTCTTCTTTCCACATCGTTCTGAACAAGAAAGATTAGTTTATGGAAAGAGCTTCCAAGAAAGAATATACGGTCTCGCAGGTCAATCGTTATCTTGCACGAATGATGCAGGAGGATTTCTTTCTTTCCCACCTTACGGTGTCCGGAGAGATTTCCAACCTGAAAATGCACCCGTCGGGACATATTTATTTTACGCTTAAAGATCAAGCTTCGCAGCTTTCGGGCATCATGTTTGCCGGAAAGAGGGCGGGGCTTGGTTTTCGTTTGGAAAATGGCATGAAGGTACTCTGCACGGGAAGAATCGGTCTCTATGAACAGGGGGGTAGCTATCAGATTTATGCGGATTCTTTCCAGCTTGCAGGGCAGGGAGATCTATACCTTCGCTTTGAAGCGCTGAAGAAGGAGCTTATGGAAATGGGACTCTTTGATCCCATGTATAAGAAGCCGATTCCGAAGTATGCCCGGCGTATCGGGGTGGTTACGGCAAGCTCCGGTGCGGCGGTGAGGGATATTGTGCAGATTGCAAGACGGAGAAATCCCTTTGTGGAAATCACGCTATTCCCGGCTCTTGTGCAAGGAGAAGGCGCTGTGGCGTCCATTGTGAGGGGAATAGAGAAGCTGGATAAGCTTGGTCTGGACGCTCTCATTGTAGGGCGAGGAGGCGGCTCCATTGAAGACCTCTGGGCCTTCAATGAAGAAGCGGTGGCAAAGGCAATCTTTGATGCGGAGACCCCCATTATCTCCGCTGTCGGGACATGAGACCGACACGACCATTGCGGATTTTTGTGGCGGATTTACGCGCGCCTACACCGTCTGCCGCGGCAGAGCTTGCGGTCTTTGACTATATGCAGTTTGTGGATGATTTAAGCTCCTATACCTATAGCTTTCACGAGCGAATCGAGAAGAAAATCCTTTTCCTTAGGCAAAGGCTGAAGGAGAAGGAGTTGAAATTCTCTGTTCTGCATCCCAAAGCCATTTTACAGGGAAAACAGCATCGACTCTTGGATTTACAGAATCGTTTGCAAAATCAGATGGGGAAGGCTCTGCAGAGCGCCAAGGAGAATTTGCAAGATTACGGCAATTTTGCAAAGCTTATGGAGCGAAGACTCAGTGAAGATAAGGCGCGTCTCAGTCGCTATCAGAGCTTTCCGCACCTTATGGAGGAAAATCTTTTAAAGGCAAGGCACAGTCTTACCGTTTATCAGGATTTTTCCTCGCTTTATGGAGGAGAAACTGGCAGAAAACAGACATAGAATGCAACTTCTTTCGGAACAGTTTGATGCACTTTCTCCCCTTCGTCTTCTTTCAAACGGTTACTCCTATGTTCGAGACGAAGAAGGACACAGGATAAGCAGTGCAGAAAAAGCTCAAAAAGGGAGAGCTTTTGGAACTGCATTTCTCGGACGGCTCCGCAAAAGCCAGAGTGGAAGAGATTGAAAGTAAAAAGTGAGCAAATAAATAGATGGCATAGTTGAGTGAAATTAAGCTGCACTGCAGAGCTTATGAAAGACAGCATGCTTGCGCAAAAAAGCTCCTGTTAAAGCAGACGATAGAATAAAGATGTAAAATACTAAGAAAGAATATCGGATAAAACGAGATACCGCACGCTTTGCGAGCGATACTCGTTATGAATAACAATCAAGAGGAGAGTGTAGGATATGATAGAGGGAAAGGAAGAGATGCCGGTATTAGGCAAGGATGGGCAGATAGAATTTATTTCGAAGGAAAATGCGGGCAAGCCTGAAAAAAAAGTAAAAGCGGAGAAAGTGGAGAACAGCGAAAAGAACGAAAAGAGCGATAAGAAAAAAGATTTAAGCGAGATTTTTACGGACTTGGATAGTCTTTTACAAAAGATGGAGGGAGAGGAAAGTCTGGAAAAGAGCTTTGCAATTTATGAAAAGGCGGTAGCGCTTCTAAAGGAAGCGAATTCCAGTATTGACCGCATCGAAAAGCAGGTCCGCATTTTAGACGGTGAAGAGGGAAAATAATGAGCATCAAAGAGGCACTCGGGAAAAGAAAAGAAGCGGTGGAAGTCATTTTACAGAGTTTCTTACCGGAAGAAAAGGGCTTTGACCGGACCGGCAGAGAGGCGATGAACTACAGTCTTATGGCGCCGGGAAAGAGGATTCGCCCTGATTTTTAGTGGAGGAGGCATTTTTTTCTCTGTTGCGGAGAGGAAGAGAAGGAAGAACTTCTTCCGATTTTACATTCCTTTATGGCGGCCATCGAAATGATTCACAGCTTTTCCCTCTGCCATGATGATCTCCCTGCTATGGACAATGACCGCGTGCGGAGAGGGCAGGACTCCACCTGGGCACATTTTACAGAGGCGCAAGGTATTCTTGCCGGAGACGCCCTCTCGCTCTATGCCTTTCAGGCGGTTTTGGAAACATTTTCAAAGAGAAAGAGAGAAAAAATCCCGTGCTTTCCCGTTATGAAGGAAGAGTGCTTTCGGCGCTTCTTGTGCTCTCGAGAGAGTCCGGCATAGATGGCATGGTGGGCGGTCAGGTCGTAGACCTCGAAAAAGAGGGACAGCCTCTTTCCGAAGAGGAGCTGTTCTTTATTATGGAGAAGAAGACGGCAGCACTGCTTCGGGCATCTCTCCGCATGGGCGCTATCTTGGGCGGTGCCGAGGAAAAAGTGCAGGAGGAGATTGCGCTTTACGGGGAAAAACTTGGTCTTGCCTTTCAGATTCGGGATGATATTTTAGACGAAATCTCTACGACGGAGGAGCTTGGAAAGCCGGTGCATTCCGATACGGAGGAAGGAAAGACAACGGCTTATTCCCTCTTCGGAAGGGAAAAGGCGGAAGAAAAGGTAGAGGAGTATACGGAAAAGGCCATTTCCGCGCTGGAGAGCCTTAAAGAGAAGCTTGTAGAGGAAGCACAAAAAGCCGGAGTGGATGAGGACAAGTTTGTAAACCCAAAGGAGGCCGGGCAGGATGCACTATGGAAAGAGTCGGAAAAGGCTTACATTTTCCTAAAAGAACTGGCAGTTTACCTTGCTAGTAGAAAGAAATAAAATTAGAAAGTTCATATTATGGGAATGATTTGAAACTTTTGCGGACTGTGTTATGTAGACCGGAAAGAGGAAAAAAATAATACGGTAAAAGGGTTGAGTTATGTTACTGGAGAATATCAGCGGGGCAGAGGATGTACGAAAGCTGTCCCTGAAAGAGCAAAAAATCTTAGCGAAGGAAGTACGACGCTTTATTATAGAAAAAATGTCCGACAATGGAGGACACCTCGCCTCAAATCTCGGCGTGGTAGAGCTGACCATTGCATTGTTTCATGCACTGAATCTCCCGAAGGACAAGATTGTCTGGGACGTGGGGCATCAGTGCTATACGCATAAAATTCTTTCCGGAAGACGGGATGACTTTGCACTTCTTCGAAAATACAAGGGCATCAGCGGTTTCCCAAAGCGGGAGGAAAGTCCATACGACAGCTTTAATACCGGGCACAGCTCGACCTCGATTTCCGCAGCACTCGGTATTGCGGAGGGACGGGATATCTTGGGAGAAGATTATAGTGTCGTTGCAGTAATTGGTGACGGGGCACTCACGGGAGGTATGGCTTACGAAGCCTTAAACAATGCCTCCAAGATGAAGAAGAACTTCATCATCATTTTAAATGACAATGAGATGTCGATTGCCAAAAATGTGGGCGGTATGTCCACCTATTTAAACGGCATCCGTTCCAATAAGGGTTATACGCGTTTTAAGGAAAATCTGGCTTCCGGTCTTGGGAAGATTCCGTTGGTTGGAAATCATCTTGTGGAGCGGCTGAAGAATACAAAGAACTCCATCAAACAGCTTTTTTTGTACCCGGTATGCTTTTTTTGAAAATATGGGACTAACGTATCTTGGACCGGTGGACGGGCATAACCTCCATGCCTTAGAGCAGGTCATCCATGAGGCAAAACGTATAGACCATGCGGTACTCGTGCATGTGGTTACCAAAAAAGGAAAGGGTTATGCTCCGGCGGAAAAAAATCCCAGTGTATTCCATGGCGTCGGGCCATTTGACATTGCTACGGGAAAAAGTAAAAAAGAAAGTACGGAGAAGAGTTACACGGATATTTTTGCGGAAAGCCTGATTAAAGAGGGAAAGGGAGATTCGAGAATTGTAGCGATTACTGCGGCCATGCCGGACGGAACGGGTCTTGCTAAGTTCGAAAAGGCCTTTCCGAAACGCTTCTTTGATGTGGGAATAGCTGAAGCCCATGCGGTAACCTCTGCAGCAGGGCTTGCCAGCGCGGGACTAAAGCCGGTTTTTGCGGTTTACTCAAGTTTCCTGCAAAGAGCTTACGACCAGATGGTGCATGATGTCTGCCTGCAGAAGCTTCCGGTTGTCTTTGCGATTGACCGTGCAGGCCTTGTTGGGGCGGACGGAGAAACGCACCAGGGGATTTTTGACATTTCCTATCTAAGAAGTATTCCGAATATGACGGTTATGGCGCCGAAGAATGCGAAGGAACTTACGGAGATGCTGCATTTTGCCTTGCAGTTTCAGGGGCCGATTGCGATTCGCTACCCGAGAGGAACAGCCTACCAAGGCTTCTCTGAAAAACAGGAGCCGATAGAGTACGGAAAGGCGGAGATATTGATAGAAGAGTCGGATCAAAATACTGAGAAACAGACAGGAAAAATAGCCCTTCTTGCTCTTGGCTCCATGGTTTCAACCGGAGAGCATATCGTGGAGAAAATGGCAAAAAAAGGCGTGAACTTAAGCCTTGTGAACGCCCGATTTGCCAAGCCGATTGACACGGAAATACTGGACAAACTTTCTGAAAAAGGCTATAGAAAGATTCTTACGCTGGAAGAGGGCGTGCGTGCCGGCGGTTTTGGAGAGGCGGTACTCTCCTACATGGAGACGCATCACAAGGATATTTTCGTGGAAAATATCACCCTGCCTGATGCCTATGTGGAACACGGTGATGTTTCCACTCTTCGGGAAATGCTGAAGATTGATTCGGACAGCATTATAGAAGGGCTGGAGGAGAAGGGGTTTTTCAAGTAAAATATTATGACTACAGAAGGATACTTTCTGCAGTTGCAGGTCTGAACTTGGGGCACGCTCCCGCTAACCTCGCCCGACTGAGCAGTGGTTTTGTTACTCGCTGCTCACTTTGCTTCGCAAAGCAACTTCCTTCGGAAGTTGGTCTGTTACAGGAAGACTTTTCTGATGAAAAGTCTGTCCTTGTAGTACTAAGCTTCAAGCATCGTTTACACTCGCTTTCAGCAAGTACTGACGGGCTCAGATTGCCCCATATTTAGACCTGCAACTGCATGAAAAAGTAGCTTCTACAGTCCTAAAAATAAATACGCTAAAAAAATAGGATATCTGAACAGTGCATTCATATCTATGCTATACTGAATTTAAGAAGTTAAAATATTTTTGACAGAAAAAGCGATTCGTTTTTTGACTTTTGAAGGGAGTGAAATAGAGTGACTGAAGTTAATGCCAGAACAAGAGATTTTTTTGATCGGCAGGTAATCTATTTGATAAAAAGCGAAATATGGCATAGAAGACATGAAAGCAATCCGCTCTTTTTTTATTTTTCAGAAACATATCAAATGCTCTTGGACCCCTTGACAGAGGTTTATAGCTTCAGTCCGCAGATCGTTTTTGAAATGTGGGAAAGTGAGATGATTACGGGAGATCCGCGCAATTCGCAATATATACGAGGTGAAGAAAATGAGTAAAGAAGGAGAATTTTTTATTTACCTCTTGGAGCGGTATGCTGATTTCAAGAAGGAAAAGGCTAGTGAGATTCTTAAACTTTGGGATCGAATAGATCTTACAAATCTAATTTATGATTTATACGATATCTATCATGTAGAACGATTGGAAAATGCATTTGAGGATATAGATAAACTTGTTGAAGAAAAACTAAGAACAACATAATCACATTTTTAAAAGCGCTCGGATTACGATATCCAAGCGCTTTTTTTCTGAAAATAAGAGATAGGCTAAAAGATAGATTACTCATTTTTCATACCGAGTACCGCTCGCAAAGCGTGCGATATTTCATTTTCAAGGAAAGTACTTCTTAAAGTAATTTATTTGAGAAGCAATTACTCTTCCTCTCCGAGCATTACGGAAGTGGACTTCACAATGGCCACAGCGGTATTTCCTACTTTAAGATTTAGGTCCTTTACAGCCTCCATGGAAATAGTGGAGCTGATGATGACACCCTCTTCAATTTCCAATTTCACAATGTCGTTTACGGCACCTTCTTTGATTTCCTTTATAACGCCCTTCCACTGGTTTCTTGCGGAAATGCGGAGGTTTTCATTGGCCATCATGACTTCAGTAGCTTTAACAAAGATGCAAGCCTTCTTTCCTTCTGTGAGCTTTAGCTCATCAACAGCCTCTAAAGAGATAGTGGAGCTTACCTTATTTCCTCCTGTGGTTTCGAGTTTTACAATGGCATTTACGGCTCCTCTACGAACTTCTTTTACGATTCCGTGAAAATGGTTTCTTGCACTAATCATATCGACCTTCCTTTCTGTGTTCATTTTATTGCAGAGGACAGTCTACAAGATATTAGAAGAATAGACTAGTATAATTCTGCATATTTTATAAAAAAATTTAGTATATAATGGGAGAATCACTTACCATGAAATTGCAGGTCAGGTTTTTAAAATGGCAGGAGAGGAGATAGCAGATCAGGTTCTAAAAATAGCAGGAGAGGAGAATGAAAGACAAATAGTACAAAATGATTTAAAAATTGCTGTGTGCCTTCACTGGAGAAAATCGGATTCTGCTTAGAACTTATGTGGATAACATCATTTGGATAATATCAATTTAACAGTAAAAAGTTTAGGAATAGCAAGATAGAGAAGAAGGGAAGCAAATGGGCGAGAAGAAAGAGCGTTTGGATGTACTTTTTAGTGGAGAAAGGACATTTTTGACAGTAGGGAAAAAGGCAAAGCGTGCCATCATGGCAGGTCTTGTCTTCGTAAATGGAGAGAAGGAAGATAAGGCGGGAACGACTTTTCCATATACTGCGGAAATCGTAGTTAAGGGAAATCCTCTTCCCTATGTTTCCCGTGGAGGGCTCAAGCTGGAAAAGGCTTTAAAGAGCTTTCCGATTGCGCTAAAAGATCGGGTTTGTATGGATATCGGGGCTTCTACAGGCGGCTTCACCGATTGCATGCTGCAAAATGGGGCAAAAGAGATCTATGCCGTGGATGTCGGACACGGACAGTTAGACTGGAAACTTAGAAATGATGAGCGGGTGCATTGCATGGAAAAGTGCAATATTCGTTTTGTGGAAGAGACGGATCTTACGGAAAAACCGAGTTTTTTCTCTATCGATGTGTCCTTTATCAGTTTAAAGCTCGTGCTCCCGGTAGTGAAAAAGCTCACAAGTCTCCCAGGAGAAGTGGTCTGCCTAATTAAACCGCAGTTTGAAGCGGGAAGAGAGCAGGTCGGAAAGAAAGGTGTGGTACGGGATCCGAAGGTTCATGAGGAAGTTATTCGCACGGTTCTCGAATTTGCGGCAAGCATCGGATTTTCCGTAGAAGGTCTTAACTATTCTCCCATCAAAGGACCGGAGGGAAATATTGAGTACTTGGCTTATCTGAAATATGAAGGGGAGGAGAGCGGAAGCCTTCCGGAGGGCATGGAGGAGAAGATTCATGGAATTACGGAGGAGTCGCATAGGGAGCTGTAGGAAGAGGGACACTTTATAGTTTTGCCTTTTTTTATATAAATGCATAATTTTGAAATTCAAACAGGAAACTAAAGAGCTGTAAAAAAATCAAAAACGAATGTTTTGATTTTTTTACAGCCCCTTTTTTTATGTTAATTAAAGTAGTCTATTTATTGGGAGTTGCAAGATATTTGCACTATAGATAAAAGTTTATACATGATTTATACTGGTAAATATATACAATAAATAGAGATAGAATTATTTGGTTTTTTAAAATAATAAATTAAGTGAGGATTAGAAGATGGTACTGGCACGATTACGGATGAAGTTGGAGACAGAAGAAAGGCTATCTATGGGGATGTCCTCTCTTTTTCATGGGCTTTTAATGGAGCTTATCGACGAAGATTTGGCGGGAAGGCTACATAGTGGAGGGTTACAGCCCTATACTCAACATTTGGAGCTATCTAAAGAGGGAAATTATTGGGTGGTCACTGCCTTTACAGAAGAAATCGTGGAGGGCATTATCAAGAAATCTTTGCTTTCTTTACAGGAATTCACCCTGAAAAAGCAGGGAATTCATGGGAGAATAGTGGAAAAAAATTATGAGGAATTTCCCTTTCAGCAGCTGACCTCCGCCTTTTATACAGAAAAGGCGAATCCTTATATTTCCCTGCAATTTTTAAGCCCGACCTGTTTTAAGCAAAATGGAAACTATATCCATTATCCTGACTTACGGCTTTTATTCAAAAATCTCATGCATAAGTATGATGAGGCAGGCTTTGGGGAAGAGGGCGAGGATGAGGAAACTTTGAATGCCTTGGTAGAGGACGCTTTGGTAAGTCAGTATCATTTACGCAGTACGGTCTTTTATTTGGAAGGGCATAAGCTTCCTGCATTTACCGGAACACTGACTTTGAGAATGAAGGGGACACAGGCTTTTATGTAATTTTGCCAGATTTTTTTATTTCGTTTTGGAGAATATTCCGGAGTAGGTATTAAGACTGCTTTTAGGAATGGGAGCCTTAAAAGCTTCTGGAGGAAAATGACTCTAAAAAAAGGAAAAAGTCATAAAGCAAAAATCATAAAAACCAAAATCATGAAACAAAAACATAAAAACAAAGATCATGAAACAAAAAAACATAAAACAAAAAAACCAACGGAGAGGAATGAGTATGGAAAAAGCGACAAGTCCAACTAATTTACGGAAGTCTCTTGCATGACATTGGAAAAAGCAGTGCAACGAGCCGGTGGAGAGGGAGGAACCCATAGCAAAATCGGGGAGATTTTATAGCTTCTCTTGACGGCAATTCTTCCGCAGAAGGAGATGGAAGAACTAAGGATGATGCCATTCACTGGGCGGAAGAAACAGAAATCCTAAATTGTATACGTTATCATCATGGTGCCGCATTAAAGAGGGCGAAAAGATTTAGCCCCGGATTCTTTAGCCTATCTAAGCTATATCGCAGATAATATGGCCTCCGCAGCAGACAGAAGAGATAAGGAAAACGAAGGAGAAGAGTCAAAAAGTTTCGCTTTTGATAGCTCTGTTCCTTTGGCTTCCGTATTTAAGGTCTTTAATGGTGTGAGTAAAGATAATGAGGAAGAAGGAAAATGGCATTTTGTTCGACAAATTTTTAAATCCGGAGAATCCTATTCCCTATCCGGAAAAACAGAGCAGCTTGTCAAAGAGAAAATGATGAAATTTTTCTATACAGAGGTCAAAAAGAAATCTTCGGGAGAATTTAAGGGGAATGGAAATTAGGGAAGAATACATTTCTCTCTTTTGTCCTTACTGGAAGCAAACTTTATCCTTTATTCCTTCTTCTACAGCAGTGCAGGAGCAAGAGGATATTTCTCTTTATGACCATTTAAAAGCTGACAGCGGCATTTTTCTGAGTGTTTATTCCAATACTTGGAAGAGAAAAAAATATTTCGATTATAAATCTTATGTGTTTGAACAGGTAGAGAAGCTTGGGATACCCCTTCTTTTCTTTTTGTATTCCATGGATGTATCCGAATTCAGTCCTTTATTTACACCATCAGCAGTAAAGGGAGCTTTAAAGGGCTTAAGAGCCAGAAGCTTTTTATCTGGAAATCATGATGGAGCATGTGATGGATGAGCTTTTTGGAACGGCTTAGCTTATCCAGAGCATCTTTACTGTATCAGGGGGAGGGCATGCCTACCTGCTTCTTCCCAATACGGAAAAAAATAAAGACAAGCTTTAAAAGTCCTTTAAGGCGGAACTCAACCAGTGGTTTTTTTGAAAAAAATTTGATATTTCCCTTTTTATGGCAGACGGCTATGCGGAATGTAGTGCCAATGTCCTATGTAATAAGGATGCCGGTAATACGGAGTCCTATGCAGCACTTTATCGTAGGGTTTCAGAGGAAATTAGTAAACAAAAGCGAACCAGATATACAGCAAAAGATATTTTAAGCTTAAATCAAGGGAAGACCTCCGGTGGAAGGGAATGTAGTATCTGCCATCGCATGGAGAATGTGGAGACACTTCCCGATCATAGAGGAGAGGCTTGCCCCATTTGTCGAGCCTTAGAGAGCTTTGCAAAAGCCCTTTTTCAGGAGAAGAAGAACAGCTTTATCATCTTGGATCAGGAAAAATTGGAACATGCAAAAGCTACTAAAAGTTTAAAAAAAGAGCAGTATCTGTCCCTGCCCTGCCTTCCAACAGACTTCTTCTGGTAGAGGAGGAGAAAGAACTTATCAAATGGATGAAAGAAGATGCCTATGTTCGTTCCTATATCAAAAATGAGTATAAGACGGGAAATAAGCTTAGCACCAAGCTTTGGATAGCGGATTATGCAGAGTCGGAGGAATTGGATGAAGAGACTAAGACGGTAACCTTCCAAAGCCTTGCCAAGAGTGCCAAGGGAATTGAGAGACTATCGGTACTGAGAGCGGATGTGGATGATTTGGGAGCAAGCTTTTGTAAGCGGATTTCCGAAATCCGGAGCTGGGAGGTCGGTTTAACACATTATCCAGAACCTCCACCCTGTCTAGACAATTATCTCTTTTCTTTAAGCTTTATCTTAAAAAGGTAATTCAAGGAGATGAAGGAAGTAGAATTTCAGGAACAAAGAAAGAGCTCTATCACTTTTTATAAGGAAGTTGAAGAATTCGGAAAAAGCTGCTGCTGGCAGAGAGGAAGAGAAAAAGAAACAAACAACTCCAAAACCATTTTTTTGATGAAGGCTTTTTGGAAAGAGGATAAAGAGAATCAGCCGGTACAGAAAACAAGAGAAAAGAAGCATTGCGGTGGTATATTCCGGGGAGATGATGTCTTCTGGTGGGAGCATGGAATGATGTTATTGACGTGGCTTTGGACTTACAGGAAGCCTTCAGAAGATTTACAGGAGGAAAAATTACATTTTCTCCGCCGGCATAGGATTTTATTCTCCAAGCTTTCCTATTCACAGGATGGCAGTGGAAACCGGAGAATTGGAAGATAGTGCTAAGCGAGTAGAATGGCAGAATCCGGAAACGCATAACTTAGAGAAAAAGAATGGAATCTGCCTTTTTGAAGAGAAAGAATGTTATTCCTTTACACAATTTAGAACCACGGTACTGGGAGAGAAGTATGAGAAGATTGAGCGTTTTCTTCCGGAGTACTCATGATTATGGAAAGGTATTTTTGTATCGGCTCTTGGAAATGCTTAGAGAGGCTCGAGATAAGAATGGAAAAGGATTTAACTGAGCCAAATTAGCTTTACTACCTTTCCCTGAATGGAACCAAAGGATAAGGGAGAATATATGCAAAGCTTGTATCAAGACTTTGCTCATGCTGTCTATACTTGGGCTCCCCTGGGAAAAAAAGAAAGAAATGAACTGATTCTTGCGATTCTATCTTTATGTATATTTGATTAGAGAACGAGAGCAAAAAAAGCTAAAAAAACAAAGGATACTGATGATAGAAGGCGGTGAAAAGCTTAAAACAAAAACGCCGGAAAAAAAGAAATAAAAGAAAATAAGCAGAAGAAAAAGGAGAATAGATATGGATCTTTCAAGCATCAGAGGAGAAATGAAGGATATTGATTGGAAGGCGATAGATGCTAAAAAAAGCAAAAGTTCAGAGAGCTTTAAACAAAAAGAATATTCAGGAGGAGGGAACAACATGGAGTATAAAAAGTACCGGTGGATATAGCGGGGAGGATATAAGAGCCTTCCAACTTTGCAGGAAATCGAGGTGGAAAGCTTTAACAGGAGTTCTTCTACTTCTAAGGGTAGAGGAGAAAAGAAAGCAGTATTCTGGATTACAGAGGAGAAACTACTTTAGACCACGCTGAGAAAAGTAATTCAAAGAATTACAGGCTGAAAAATGCCATGATTACCACCTCCCAAATTAGGAATATTTTTGTCCAATATGTCAGATATTTATAATGTAGTACAAAGAAAGCGAAACACTCGGAGATTTACCTCGAGAGTAAGAAGTAAAAATCAGAGAACTTACTATGCATTGCTACTATGCGGCAGGAAGAGAGAGAAAGTCAAAAAAATTCTTTCTTCGATCCTCTTTGTTTATGAATTTAAAGGGTATTTTAGAAGCTTTCTTCAGAGACAAATAAAGAAATGCCGGAGACCCTACGGAATGTAGGAGAAAAAAAGAGCGATTCTTACTGCTTCATAAATATATGGAATCATTGGTTGCCTTTCAGCGTTTTTTTATGGAGGAAAAAGACAGTTAAAAAGCTTCTTTACCGCTAGAGTGCGAAAATACGGACGATAGATTTACATTTCGATGAGATGATAAAAGTCAGATAATACACCCCACCATGGGGATAAAGGAGAATACTATGTACGGAAAGATTTTTAATTGAAGGAAAGCTGGAAGTGGTTACAGGACTTCATATTGGAGGAGCCTCCAGTTTTGCAGCTATTGGAGCAGTGGACTCTCCGGTAGTGAGAAATAGTAGAGACAATCAACCCTATGATTCCCGGAAGCAGCCTAAAGGGAAAGATGAGAAGCCTTTTGGCAAGACAAAGAAATCAAAAAAAATAAGCGGAAATATGGATGAAGATGAAGAGGGAATCTTACGGCTTTTCGGTTCTGCTAAAAATGGAAATGTTCGTGTAGGCAGATTGATATTTTTCCGATTTGTTCTTGGCAGAGCAGGATAGTCTGGAAAGTCCCGGTAGAGGTGAAAATTTGAAAATAGTATAAATAGACTTACTGCTGTAGCAAATCCAAGACAATTAGAAAGAGTAATTCCCGGAACGCAGTTTAACTTGAAATTACTTTATGAATTAAAGGATACAACAGACAGAGAGAAGGAGAAGCACTCGGAATATTATCAAGGGTCAGAGGAAGAGTGGATTCTGAAAGACTTCCAAAAGCCTTATTGACGGCATGAAGCTTTTTAGAACTGGACTATCTTGGAGGAAGCGGAACCAGAGGATATGGACAAGTGCGGTTTTGTAACTTTAAGTGCAGGCTTGGTTTACGGAGACGAAGCTTTGGAAAAATATGCGGATCAATTAAACGATCAATTAATAGCATTGGAGGAGGAAAATGAATCATAGCATTATACGATTTAACTTTTCTACTCCGGTGCACTTTTGGAAAAAGTAAAGTTGAAGATGGGAGATGTGCTTTTCTGCCGACACCCTGTTTTTCCGCTCTTTTTCTAGAGGCAATGAAAGAAGGGAAAGAAAAAGCTTCTTTTAGAGTATGTTCAAAGAGGAAAAGCTACTATTTACCGATGCCTTTCCCTTTTCTGTGAAGCAAGAAGGAAGCAAAGGAAAGAAAGGAATATTGCTACTTTTTGCCCCAAAACCTATGTGTCCGGTAGAAAAGGGAGAGGAAGAGGGGGAGAGAAGGAACATTCTATCCTTAAGAAAAGCCTACAAAAAGTTAAAGTACCTTTCCATGGACTCGCTTTCCGACTATTTAGAAGGTAAGCTAGACCCTTTGGAAGAGCTTAAGAAACAAAACTTCGGTTCTTTTTTCAGTCAGGAAATGGTTCGTATCTTGGAGGATGAGGACAACCTGCCTTATCGAGTGGAACAATTCCAATTTGCTGAGGATGCAGGGACTTTACTGTATTTTTTTCTACAGAAGATGAGGACGTAGAAGATTTTCCTTATAGATTTACTGGAATCTCTTTCCTATGTCGGAATCGGAGGAAAAAGAGCATCCGGAAAAGGGAAAGTTTCAGCATTACAACAGGAGCCCTGGGAGAGGAAATAGCAGAAAAAATCAAATTAGCTGGAAAAGGTAAAGAAGATGATTTATCTTCCGCCAGAGTTGATTCTCCGATAAAAAAGACAAAAGAAAGTAGTTATTTGCTTCTATCTTCTGCTATGGCCAAAGCGGAGGAAGACCTGGAGAGTATCTTGGAAGATGCGTCTTATCTACTCCAAAAGCGCTCCGGTTTTATATACTCTGAAAGCTATGCGAAAAGAACAAAGAAGAAAAAAAGACTTTTTACAGTTTTCAAGCCGGCTCCTGTTTTAAGAAGCCCTTTACAGGGGATGTCTTTGATGTATCGGATGGGGGAAATCATCCGGTTTACCGTTATGGAAAAGCGGTCTTTATGGAGATATGATTATGAATCCTAAGATAGAAGAAAATAAAATGACTCCCTATTTAAAGCGATACAGAATGAAAGATTACGGCAATTGGACCGATTCATGTGGGAGATGGGAAGCAATTAAAGAAAACGGAATATCTTTACGACAAACAAAGGAATAGAGTGTTTGTTTTAGACTCGATGAAAATGTATGCCTATTTGGAAAAAAGGAGAAGCTACTGGACCGATTTTCAAGACTATGTTCTTGGCATGAGGAAAAAAAATAGCTAATTTATTTTCCTTTTTCTTCATAATCAAAAATATTTCCCAGAGAAAGCTGGGAAAGTTGGAAAAAGCTATGATTATGGCATTTCACGTACGAGAAGATACAAGCTTAAATGAAATCCATTCTTTTGTAAAAAGATGCAAATGGAAGCCTTATGTTCCCGGTTCCAGTATTAAAGGAATGATTCGCACGGCACTATTAGCCTATGTTCTTGGAAATAAAATAGAGGGTAGAGACGAAGAAGGGATGTTTTCCTATCGAGATATAGATGAAGAAAAAAATACAATCTATACGCAGTACAGTGAAAGCATGGAAGAATCGATGGGGAAAGAGAGACTTGCGTAACGAAGCGGGAGAACTGGAAAGCTTTAGCCTTTCATCAGCTGGAGTTGAAGGATGGAAATAGAATCGAAAATCAAAAGAATGCAGTATGTTCTATCCTTAGAGGACTTTTGGTACGAGATAGTTTAGCCCTTTATCCTTTAATGGATTTGGATCTGGCTCAAAAGGTGGATTTATTTTCAGAAAATCCGAGAAGAAGGATTCTCGAGTTTTCTCGAGATGGTCAGGAAAAAACAAATGCTATCTCCACCTTTTAAGGAAGTATTGCGCCCTGGGAACGGAGATTTATTTTGATTTAATCTTAGATTCGAAAGGTGTTCCCCTATTCCTTGAATACGATTTTTATCCGCGCTGGATTATTTTAATGAGCAATGTTATTATTACCACTACAAGCATTTTCAACGCCCCTACTTTTGAAAAAGGGAATTGTATGGCTTAGCGGTGGTGCAGGTTACTGTAGCAAAAACAGTGAGCTATCCCTCTTTTACAAGAAGAAGGCTTGGGTTTTGTAAGTGAAATACTGGCGAAAAATTTTAGAGACCATCATCATGATAGGGATAAAGAGCTGGGGGTTTCGCCCAGAACAACACCAATCTTTTCCCTCAGCTCAAAATCATATTTACGATCAAGGGATGGGGAAGATAGAGCTAGTAGAATCGTAGTTTTGCACCGCAGGGCATAAAATCAGGGGTCAGAGCAGTTTACAAAGCTTCGAATCCCCTGATTTTTACCGGAGAAAACTTTTGCACCGCAAAGTGCAGGTTTTCTCTATGCCCGGCAAAGGTTTCCATAGGACAGGATAGAAATAAAAAAAGAACCCCATAGGGGACGGAAACTCATTTAAAACAATTTCATCATCGTTTGTACAAATATGTATAGAAATAAAAAAAGATCCCCCATAGGGGACGGAAACTATTAGCTTTTTCAATTATACATAATAAAAGATTTATCATAGAAATAAAAAGATCCCCATAGGGGACGGAAACAGAGTGTCAAAGACTGCGTAAATGAACAACTAAACATCATAGAAATAAAAAAAGAACCCCATAGGGGACGGAAACTCTTACAAAGTCCTTGTCTTTATAGGGTGTAGTAAATTGTCATAGAAATAAAAAGAACCCCATAGGGGACGGAAACCCTGATTACAATTACATTGCCTAGTTTTCTACACAGTCTAATAGAAATAAAAAGAACCCCATAGGGGACGGAAACAGCGAGCAACAGGAGCAGATACACTCGACGAACTTTAGATAGAAATAAAAAGAACCCCATAGGGGACGGAAACCTCATTTTCTCCATATTTTCTTTAAATATTGCTTTATTTAATAGAAATAAAAAGAACCCCATAGGGGACGGAAACTTATACAAAAACTCACTGACTGAGTTCCGTATGCTTTATAGAAATAAAAAGATCCCCATAGGGGACGGAAACACATAAGCTAGAACTATAGCGTCACGAGTAAACTCGATAGAAATAAAAAAGATCCCCATAGGGACGAAAACCTATCCCAATCATAAAGAGATTCTGTGAGTCTGATAGAAATAAAAAAAGATCCCCAAAGGGGACGGAAACGATTCCGTTATTATGACATTGGGTGGTTGAAATCAAATAGAAATAAAAAGGAACCCCATAGGGGACGGAAACAAAGCATACATTGCATTTAACTGATATTTTTTGCCTTTCATAGAAATAAAAAGAACCCCATAGGGGACGGAAACCCTTAGCAATACTCTTCTTCGTATAAGTGAAGTCAGTATAGAAATAAAAAGATCCCTCATAGGGGACGGAAACAATATGGAAAAACTGGCAAAGAAAATATCTCCCCTTTATAGAAACAAAAAGATCCCCATAGGGGACGGAAACTCTAAACTCCGCTTGCTTTTCTACCTGTAATCATAATAGAAATAAAGAAGAACCCCATAGGGGACGGAAACTCGTAAGTCCAACTTGCTTTTTCTTCCAGTCTTCATAATAGAAATAAAAAAGAACCCCATAGGGGACGGAAACGATTCCGTTATTATGACATTGGGTGGTTGGAAATCAAATAGAAATAAAAAGGAACCCCATAGGGGACGAACCTTTACTCTCCGTGCTATACTGAAATAATTTAACTAGAGTCAGCATAAATGCGCAGAGAAAAATTGTTATTTACTAATTCATTACTCAAAAAAGGAGGGATACAATGAGCTACGTGTACATCTGTGAGCAGGGTGCCGTAGTAGGGGTTGAAGGAAATCGTTTGCAAATAAAATATAAGGACGGTATGGTCAAGACCTTGCCAATAGAGCCTTTGGAGTCTATAGAGCTTTTTGGCAGAATACAAGTATCTACTGCTTGTATGACAGAATGCTTAAAAAGAGGTGTCACTGTTGGCTTTTTTTCAACTACAGGAGCTTATTATGGAAGACTGTCTTCTACAAATCATGTTCATGTAGAAAGGCAGCGATTACAGACTGCAATGTCTGTGGATTTTTGTTTAGGTTTAAGCAAAAGACTTGTTTCGGGAAAAATCTCAAATCAGATGGTAATGGTCAGACGTTACAACAGATACAAAGAAATGAATCTGGAAGAAGATTTAAAAGGGATGAACAGAATCTTGGAAAAAGTAGAGCAATGTAAAAAGATAGAAGAATTGATGGGATATGAGGGGGCGGCAGCACGTATTTATTTTTCTTGTTTGGGAAAACTTATTGATGGGGAATTTTACTTTGAAGGTCGTAATCGAAGACCCCCTAAGGACCCGTTTAATTCTTTGATTAGTTTGGGATATGCCATCATACTAAATGAAATCTATGGAAAAATCGAGGGAAAAAGGGTTGAATCCCTACTTTGGAGTCTTACATCAAGATCGAGAAAAACATCCAACTTTAGCCAGTGATTTGATGGAAGAATGGAGGGCTGTTTTGATTGATTCTCTGGCTATGAGTTTGTTGAATGGACACGAGATAAAAATCTGATGACTTCTATAAAGGCGAAGATGGGGGATTTTTCTTGGAAAAAGACGCATTCAAGCTTTTACATAGATCGTCTGGAAAAGAAATTGCGTACAGATCAAAAATACTTAAGCTATGTGGACTATTCTATTAGTTTTCGAAGAGCCATAGAATTACAAGTGAATCAATTTGTAAAAAGCTTTGGAAGAAAAATGATTTTACTTTTGTATGAGCCCATCTATATTCGGTGATTTTTGAGATTAAAAAGAGCGGTGGCAGAGCAAAATGGAAAAATTATTTTTGGAATACGGAAGAGCAGCAATCTACAAAAAAAGATATTTTGTATCTTATTATTTATGATATTGTTAATAACAAAAAGAAGAAATAAATTTGCAAAACTATTAAATGGTTATGGGATGCGCATCCAAAAGTCATCTTTTGAAGCGCTGGTGGACAAGAAATTATTAGAGAAGTTAGAAAAAGAAATTCCAAAGTTAATCGATTCTGGTGAGGATAGTGTTCGCATTTACCGAATGACAGGCTATGGGGAAGTGCTTCTCTTTGGTCAAAATCAGAAATTGAAAAAAATGAAGAGGTAGTAATTTTATGAGTATAGTTTTATTTTCTCCTGTTGGAGGGACGGATCCCTTATCAAATGTAAATTATCAAGATGGGGCTATCTTGCATATTGTGAGGAATTATCGTCCGAATCGAATTGTTTTATTTATGTCCAAAGAAATCTTGCAGTACCATAGGGAAGATAATCGCTATATTAAATCGTTACACTTGCTCTATGAGAAGATTCAAAAAAATGAAGGTTCTTATCTGCGGGGCAGAGAAAAGCAAGTTATTCAAAAAAATGAAGAATGCTTAAAACCCTTAGAACGGAAATGCAGGAATGAAGCAGTGCTTGAGTATTATCAGATTGGAGATCTTAAAGTAGAACTGATTGAGCGAGAGAGCCTATCGGAAGTGCAGGATTTTAATACTTTTTATAAGGAATTTCCAGAGTGGATTCATTATGTTATGGAAACCTTAGGGCAAGAGGATCAACTTTTATTCAATGTGTCATCGGGTACTCCTGCAATGAAAGGTTGTCTATTAAGCATGCAGTTATTACAGGATTTACGATGCACAGCAATCCAAGTTTTTACTCCGGAAAAAGAAAAATGAATGAACATAGCCATCATGGATTTTTCACTGGAAGAAGCGTGGGAGAATAATATCGATAATTTAGAAGAATTTGAAAACCGCTGCACAGAGGTATTGCTTCCGGATTTTTGCAAGATTAATTCAAGAAAATCAGATAATAAGGCTAATTAAAGAGTATGATTATAAGGGAGCTTTGACTTTGGCAGAAGCTTTGCCAAGAGAGAGAAGCGCTAGATATCTGCCTTTTTTAAAAATGGCATTACAAAGAAGTCTTTTGGATATAGAGAGTGTAGAGAAATTTATTCAAAACAATAAAGGGCTCTTCCAATTTCCGCTTAATAAGGGAGGGAAAAAAGAAGAAAAGGCATTCTTGGTTTTTGAGTATTGCTTGCAAATGCAATTGAAGCTCTCTCGTGGAGACTATGATGGATTTATTCGCTCCTTGACACCGGTGATTTGGGACTTGTTTTTTCAAATTATAGAGAGGGACCTTCAGTTACCAATTTCAAACTATTTAAATCATTTGCATAGTAAGAAAAAACCACAGACTTGGAAGGTGGAAGTATTGAGAAACGGAAATACAATACAGGAACAAAAAATATTCAAGGCTCTAACGAGTGGGGCAGTCAGTTTAGATGCGAGGCGTGCTACAGTTTATTCTACTCATCTCCTCGCATTAATTCAGGCATACCATTCAGATGAGAATGTAAAAGAGATTGCAGGGGAAATACGAAAAGTGGAGGAAGAGTTACGAAATATTGTCGCGCATCAGATGATTTTCGGTCACAAATCAAAAGTATTCTTGATGCAACAGGCTTTTACTCCTAAAATTATTATGGACAAAATCAAACAACTTTATGCCCAAGCTTACTTACATTGTAGTGAGGAAAAGTGGAAATCGTATGAGTATATGAATGAAGAAATCATTCAAGTTCTTTCCTTGGGTGGTAAAAATTTTTTGTAAATTCTCTTGACAAAAGAACAGAGATGGTGTTTGATGGTGGCGTAATTCGAACTAATTCCCAAGAATAAATCACGAGAGAAAGTGTATCTAGGGTTCCGGTCAAGCTGGTCCGAGCGATACACATACTGCGCGGCAGTATGACACCTTAGGGATAAAAGCCCCGGAGGCAGGTTTCACTTGAAGCCTGCTTCCGAGGCTTCATTTATTTCTGGAGAACCATTTCAGTGAGTTTAAGGAGGAATTTATGCAGAAGATTTACACCGGAAAAACGAAGGATGTTTTTAAACTGGAAGACGGCAATCTGGTTTTAAAGTTTAAAGACGATGTCACCGGAGAGAACGGCGTTTTTGATCCGGGGGCAAATGCCGTTGCCCTGACCATTGAGGGGGTTGGAAAAGAGGATTTAAAGTGCAGTAAGTACTTTTTTGAGCTCTTAAGAAAGAACGGCGTGAAGACACATTATGTGGATGCAGATGTGGCGGAAAATACCATGACCGTACTGCCCTGTGAGGTCTTTGGAAAGGGACTGGAGGTCATTGCCCGCTTTATTGCAACAGGCTCTTTCATCCGCAGGTACGGGGCATACATAGAGGACAAAACCGTGCTTCCCGGGACTTTCGTAGAAGTTACCTTAAAGGATGATCAAAGAAATGACCCGCCGATTTCTAAGGATGCCTTGGACATGCTCGGGATTCTTACGAAGGAAGAGTACAAAGAGCTGAAAGAAAAGACAAAGCAGATAGCCGGAATCATTAAAGAGGATCTGGCGAAAAAGGGGCTGACGCTCTATGACATTAAGCTGGAATTTGGACGGCACAATGGAGAAGTGATTCTAATCGATGAACTATCCGGCGGAAATATGCGTGTTTTTGACGGAGACAGCTATGTAGAGCCCTTAAAGATATATTCGTATTTGGAAAAAGGAACTGTATAAAAGAGGAAATGAAGGAACAGTTTTCTCCTGTACAGGTCAATATCGGGAGTCCTTCCCGAGAAGGCCTGTACAAAAGACTGTTCGAGCTCTCTTTTTACAGTTCTTTTATTGTTCCTAAAAAGTATCGTGTAATTTTGCTCAGAATACCGTTTTTGAAAGGAGAAGTATGAAAGTTGCTTTGATTATGGGAAGTATTTCGATGAAGAAATTGTAAAAAAGTCTGCCGCTATTTTGAAGGATTTTTTGGTGGAATATGAATGTCGTGTGATTTCAGCCCATCGTTCTTTGAATCTTGTTTTGGATTACGTAGAGAGTATGGAGCAGAATAAGATTGATATTATCATTGCCTTTGCCGGAAAGGCGGCACACCTCGCCGGTGTGCTTGCGGGACTGTCCATAAAACCCGTGATTGGCGTACCGGTCCAGTCTTCTTGCCTGGACGGCATGGATGCTCTGCTTAGTACGGTGCAGATGCCAAAAGGGTGTGCCGGTTGCCACTGTTGCCATCAAACGGGGCGGAGAATGCAGCCATTCTTGCTATAGAGATGCTGGCTCTGTCCAACCCGGATTTAAGAGAGAAGTTAAGACTGTATAAGGAAGAAATGAAACAATCCGTTCAGGAAATGAATGAACGGGTTTGTCTCTAGGAGGTAGAGTGTGAGCGGACTGTGCGGCATTTTCTCTTTTGATAAAGAGAACGATATTACCGACCTTCTGGAGGTGGGCCTCTATGCCTTACAGCACAGAGGACAGGAGGGCTTCGGCATCACCACCATGGAGGGGCAGAGGGTCTGTGAATTAAAGCGGAAGGGTTTGGTTTCGGAGGTATTGAATCAACAGATTATCGAAGATATTAGCGGCTCTTCCGGCATCGGTTTTGTGAAGTATCTTTTTTCCCACAATACCAAATATGAGCCGATGATGCCCTTCGTGTATCAGACAGACCATGGAAACTCCATGATTGCTCTGGACGGCACCATCTTAAATCGGAATTTTAATTTCTGCGAACTCGTGAATAAAATAAACGGTCCTTTGGAGAGCTTTCAGGACTATATAGAAAGTCTAAAGGGAACCTATAATCTGATCTACATTGATGAAAGGAAAATGCTGATTGCCAGAGATCCTTACGGCATAAAACCGATGTGTCTCGGGAAGCTGAAGGATACCTTCATTGCCGTTTCCGAAAGTTGTGCCTTGGATGCGATGAATGCAGAGTTTTTAGAGGATGTAGAGCCCGGAGCGATGATTCTTGTAGAGAAGGGGGATTATTCCGTTCATCGTTTTTCGCAAAAATCCCATCATCTCTGCCTTTTTGAGATGATTTATATCGCCCGTCCGGATTCCATTATCGATGGTGTGAGCGTTTATCAGGCACGATATAAGATGGGAGAACGACTCTTTCAAGAGTGTCCGACAGAGGCGGATATCGTTATCGGCTCTCCCGATTCCGGATTAATTTCCGCGAAAGGCTATGCGAAAGCATCGGGGATTCCTTTTGTGGATGGGATTTTGAAGAATCGCTACATTCAAAGAACCTTCATTAAACCCACGCAGGAAGAGAGAGTCAGCAGTGTCAGGATTAAGTTAAATGCTATAAAGGAGAATCTGAAAGATAAGAGAGTTATCTTGGTGGATGATTCCATCGTTCGCGGGACGACTATGAAGTGGATTATCAAGATCTTAAAGGATGCCGGGGCGAAAGGAAGTCCATATCCGGGTTGCCAGCCCCAAGGTGGTTTCCAATGATATCTATGCGATTGATATTCCAAAAAACGAGCAGCTTATCGGCTACAACAAGACGGTAGAAGAGGTTCGGGACTATATCGGATGCGACAGTCTCTATTATCTGAGTCTGGAGGGGCTGGAAGACTGCTGTGGCAATAAGGGCTATTATGAAAAATATTTTACAGGAGTGGATATTTTCCAAGAGGAGGCGGTATGGCACTAAGCTATAAGGAGGCGGGAGTTGACAAAGAGCAGGGTTATAAAGAGGTGGGGCTGATTAAGAAGTTCATCAAGGAGACCTATACTCCCGGTGTGTTATCGGATTTGGGGGGCTTTTCAGGATTATTTTCCTTGGAACAGGAGAAGCTTTCCCATCCTGTTCTGGTGTCCGGTACAGATGGTGTGGGCACCAAGGTTGTACTCGCGCAGAAGCTCGATAGACATAAGACCATCGGGATTGACTGTGTGGCAATGTGCGTGAACGATATCCTTTGTCAGGGAGCAAAACCCTTATTTTTCCTGGATTATATCGCCTGCGGAAAACTCCATGCCGAGAAGATGGCAGGAATTGTGGAAGGGGTTGCGGAAGGCTGTAAAAGAGCAGGAGCGGCGTTAATCGGAGGAGAGACCGCGGAGATGCCCGGCGTGTACCGGGAGGAGGACTATGACCTTGCCGGATTTGCTGTCGGGATTGTTAACCGGGAGAAGATTATTGACGGAAAGCAGAAAGTGAAGGAAGGGGATCTTATCCTGGCACTTCCCTCTTCCGGAATCCACAGCAACGGTTTTTCTCTGGTTCGGAAAATCATTTTTGACAAGATGCACTTGGATTTGGAAAAGGAGCAGATTTCCGGAAAAAGCCTGGCAGATATTTTATTGGAACCGACTCGTATCTATGTTCGGGAAGTGCTTCCCGTGCTCAGTGCAGTAGATGTACACGCCATGGCCCACATTACCGGAGGAGGACTTCCGGAGAATCTCCCCCGGGTTTTACCGGAGGGACTTTCTGCGCTTATCGACGAAAGTGCTTTGCCCCGTCTTCCCATTTTCAGTAAATTACAGGAGTGGGGAGAATTAAGTCGGGAGGAAATGTTCGGCACCTTCAATATGGGGGTAGGATTCACTCTCTTTGTAAGGAAAGAGGATGAGAAGAAAGTTTTATCCATGCTTCCGGAGGCACGGCGAATCGGAGAAGTGGTGAGAGGAAAGGGAGAAGTGACCATTCAGTAGGCACCGAAGAAGTGAGCATTTAGTAGACGCAGGAAAAGTGAACACTCGGTAGGCATCGAAGAAGTGACAATTGAATAGACGCCGGAGGACTTCCGGCACTTAACATGTGGGAAAAGGTGGACTATGGATAAACGTATTTTTGTACGAAAGAGAGAGCAGTACCGGCAGGAAGAGGAAAAACTGGTAGAGGAATTGTTCCGCAGCCTTTCTATCCCTGTGAAAAGCGCGGCCATTTATCAAATTTATGATGTGTATTCTATTGAAGAAGAAGTATTGAAGCGGGCAGAAAAATCAGTGTTTTCCGAGGTAATGGTGAACGAAGTTTTCGAAGAGCTGTCCCTTCAGGAAGGCTTTTATTTTGCCTATGAAACCTTGCCGGCACAGTTTGACCAGCGGGCAGACAGTGCGATGCAGTGTATTCGACTCCTGGATGCGGAAAGTAAGGCATTTGTGCGCTCCGGAACCTTGCTTATTTTTGACCGTGTGCTCAGTGCTTCGGAATTGGAGAAGATTTCTAAGTATCTGGTGAACCCCATTGAGTCCCAAGAGAAGGATATGTCCGTTCTTTCTTTCTCGCCGGATGCAGAAAGAAAAGAAATGCGGGATATGAGCGGTTTCCGGAGGCTCAGCACAGAAGCGCTTGCTGCTTTAAAGACAGAGATGAATCTTTCCCTTCTGATGGAAGACCTCCTCTTTATTCAGGGATTTTTCAGGGAAGAAGAAAGAGACCCGAGCGAAACGGAGCTTTATGTATTGGATTGCTACTGGAGTGACCATTGTCGGCATACGACCTTTGAGACGGTGCTGGATAAGATTTCCGTTGAGTCTGAGCATTTTCAGAAGGAAATGGAAGAGGCCATGCAGGAATACCTGAGCCTTCGAAAGGAACTGGGGACGGAGAAACCGATTACTCTTATGGATATGGCGACCATTGTGGGAAAGTATCATCGGATCATTCTAAAGGATCAGACCGTGGAGGTCAGTTCCGAGAACAATGCCTGCTCCTTCTTTACGACTGTCCCGCATGATGGTAAGGAAGAGCAGTGGCTCATTCAGTTTAAAAATGAAACCCACAATCATCCGACGGAAATTGAGCCCTTTGGGGGAGCCAGTACCTGTATCGGCGGAGCGATTCGAGACCCCTTATCCGGACGGAGTTTTGTCTATCAGGCAATGCGGATCAGCGGTGCGGGAAATGTACTGGAAGGGCGGGAGAAGACTCTTCCCAACAAGCTTCCTCAGGCGGAGATTTCGAAGAAAGCCATGCAGGGCTATTCCTCTTACGGAAATCAAATCGGCCTGGCCACGAGCTTTGTACGGGAATTGTACGATGATTCCTATGTAGCGAAGCACATGGAGGTGGGTGCGGTAGTGGGGGCGAGTCCGGTTGAAAATGTGCGAAGAGAGCTTCCTGCGCCGGGAGATATTGTGGTGTTAATCGGCGGTCGAACCGGTCGGGATGGCATCCAGGGTGCATCCGGATCCAGTGTGGTGCATACCAGTGCCTCTCTTCACACCATGGCGTCCCGGTACAGAAGGGAAATGCCCCGGAAGAGCGGAAGATACAAAGACTTTTCCGTCGTCCGGAAGTCTCCCGCCTGATTAAAAAATGTAATGATTTCGGTGCCGGCGGGGTTGCCGTTGCTATCGGAGAAATCAGTCCCCGGAATGGAGATTCATCTGGACAAGGTGCTTCTCAAGTATCAGGGCTTAAATGCCACGGAAATTGCCATTAGTGAATCTCAGGAAAGAATGGCGGTGGTGGTTTCGGAAAAGGACTACGCTTCATTCGTAAAAGCCTGTGAAGAGGAAAATATCGAATATGCCCATGTGGCGACGGTAACAGATCGAAATCGACTGGAAATGTTTATGGGAAAGGAAAAGGTGGTGGACTTAAAGGCCTCTTTCCTGGAGACCTCCGGGGTACGGCAGCATAGAGAGGCTGTTTTAACAGATCACCCTGAGGAGAATCCCTTTCTCCATAAGAGCTTTCATAAAGAGCAGGCAGTACAAGAACTTTCAGAGAAAAAAATGTGGCGTCTCAGAAGGGACTCGCTACGAACTTTGACAGCAGTATCAGGGGCAACAACGGTAGTAATGCCTTTCACCGGAAAAGAAGAATTAAGCCCGGTGCAGGCCTCCGTACAGGCGCTTCCCACTTTAGGCTTTGATAGTGACATTGCGACTGTTTTAACTTACGGCTTTATTCCGAAGATTTCCCACTATTCTCCCTTTTTATCCGCGCTTTATTCGGTTCTTCTCTCCGTGGCAAAGGTCTATGCGGTAGGAGGAGACAGAAAGACCCTCTATCTTTCCTGTCAGGAGTACTTCGAGAAGCTGGGAACAGATAAAAAGAAGTGGGGCATGGCGACGGAAGCCCTTGCTCGGGAGCATTGCACGCCGAGAGAGCCATGGGAATCTCTGCCATCGGGGGCAAGGACAGTATGTCCGGTACCTTTAATGATCTTCATGTGGTAGAAACCCTGATTTCCTTTGCTTGCAGTACGGTGAAGGTGGATCAGGTGCTTACACCGGAGCTGAAAAACTGCGGGAATACCCTTTATTTCCTGCCGGTCGTAAAGGATGAGAGAGGATTTCCAAATATCGGGGAGACGGTAGCGGAGTATGATCTCCTGCACCGCTACATTACAGAAAAGAAGGTCTGCTCCGTCTATGTTTTGGAGGAAGGCTCCGCATTTTCCGCCCTTTACAAGATGGCAGTGGGCAATGACTTAGGTTTTCATGTCACAATGGAAGACCTTGCAGACTTTCAGCCGGGCTCCATGGTATTTGAAGCCGGTGTCACCGACCTGCCTTTCCGTAAGATCGGAACGGTGGAAGAGGACATTCTTGCGAATGGAGAGCCATTCGATAAGGAGAGCTTACGGAGAGCCTATACCGGCACCTTTGAAAAGCTTTATCCGGAGTATGTGAATCTGGAGAAGGGAAATTGTGAGAACCTGTCCAAAGAGACGGAAAGAGAGTTTTTCTCTCCGGAAAAGGTGGATCAGGTGAAAGTCCTGATTCCTGTCTTCCCGGGAACGAATTGCGAGTATGACAGTGCCCGTGCCTTCCAAAAGGAGGGAGCAGAGGTGGAAACGGTCATTATCCGGAATAAAAGAGAGCAAGATTTAAAGGAAAGCATGGAAGAGTTCGTGGAGAAGTTAAAGGGAGCCCATATCCTGATGTTTGTCGGGCGGCTTTTCCAGTGGAGATGAACCGGACGGCTCTGCCAAGTTTATTGTGAATTTTCCTGAGAAATGAGAAGGTGAAAGAGGCGGTTCATCGGCATTTAAAGAAAAAGCGTCTCATCCTTGGAATCTGTAACGGCTTCCAGGCCCTCTTAAAATCCGGCTTACTTCCCTATGGAGAGATCCGGGATCTCAGTGAGGAAGATTTAACGCTGTACCACAATGATTGTATGCACCATGTATCCGCTACCGCCTTTACCAGGGTGTCCAATACGAACAGCGCATGGACCCGGCATTTCCGCTTAGGGGAAATGCATGACGTGGTATTTTCCCATGGCGAAGGAAAGCTCGTAGGAAAATCCATTGAGAAGTGGAAGCATCTTACGGCGTTCCAGTATGCGGACTTTGACGGAAATGCAAGCCTGAATGGAAAGTTCAACCCCAACGGCTCTTTGTACGGTATCGAGGGCATGGTTTCGGAGGATGGCTTGATTTTAGGAAAAATGGGACATAGCGAACGCTATGGCGAGGGACTGTATCGGAATCGTCGAATTCCGAATCCCCAGAATCTGTTTTACAGCGGGGTACAGTATTTTAAGGGAGCAAAATGAAGAAAATAGCAGTATTTATTTCGGGAGGGGGAACGGATCTACAGTCCCTTATCGACTAGGTGCATGAAAAAAGCGGCGTAATCCGCCTTGTGGTTTCCAGTCGGGGGGATGCCTATGGACTGGAAAGAGCGAAGCTGAAGGGGAATAGAGACTATGGTGCTTCCGAAAGGGGACTATGACAGCGCGCTTTTTGGAAGAGTTGAAAAAGAGAGAAGTGGAGTGGATTGTGCTCGCCGGCTTTTTTAAAGATTCTCATCTCCGGAGCTTTATCCGGCATTTTTCCCCGGCATATTTGTGAACATTCATCCCTCTCTGATTCCGGCCTTCTCCGGCCCCGGGTTTTACGGGATGCGGGTGCATGAGGCGGTTTATCGTGCCGGAGTGAAATGGAGCGGCGCGACGGTGCATTTTGTCAGTGAGGTAGTGGACGGCGGGGCAATCCTACTACAGGAGGTGGTTCCCGTTTTGGAAGCAGACGGGTCCGGAAGAGATTGCAAGAAAGGTCTTGGAAGTGGAGCATCGCATTCTACCGGTTGCTGTGAAAGCGTGTTTGGAAGATCAGGTGTTTTGGCAGGGAGAACGTGCCTTTATTCGGGAGGAAGTATGAAGACTGCATTAATCAGTGTTTTTGACAAGAACGGCATAGTGGAATTTTGTAAAGGCTTAAAGGATTTGGGCTTTCAGCTGATTTCCACGGGAGGAACCTATCAATTATTGAAAAAAGAAGTGGAAGTGAAAGAGGTCTCTGAACTGACCGGTTTTCCGGAAATTCTGGATGGGAGAGTGAAGACTCTGCATCCCCGCATCCATGCCGGAATCCTGTATCGAAGAGAGATGCATTGCATCAAAAAACCGTGGAAGAACTGGGTATTGACTCCATTGACCTTGTGGTAAATAACCTCTATCCCTTTGAAAAGGTACTTAGGAAGGAAGGGGTGAGTGAGGAAGAGCAGGTGGAAAATATCGATATCGGCGGACCTTCCATGATTCGCGCCGCGGCAAAGAATTTTCGGGATGTCCTTGTGGTAACGGATGCGGGAGATTATGAAGAGGTGCTTCTTCGTCTTCGGGAGGGAAGAAATGACCTTTCCTATCGGGAGCAAATGGCGGCGAAGGCCTTCCGTTATACCGCCTATTATGATGCTTTGATTTCAGAATATTTTAATAATCGACTCTCTGTCTCCGCTCCGGAGTACCTGAGCATGAGCTATCGCCTGGGCACAAGCCTTCGCTATGGGGAGAATCCCCATCAGAATGCCGCATTTTACGAGAAGGTATACGAGGAGAATCCGGCAGAGTGGAAGCAGCTTCACGGAAAGGAGCTGTCCTACAATAATTATACGGATATGTACAATGCGGTTCGATTTGTAAAGGAATTTTCCGAGCCGGCAGTGGTGGGAACAAAGCATAACAATCCTGCCGGAATAGGAATCGGGGAAACGATTGATGAAGCCTTCGATAAGGCCTATGCCTGTGATGCAACCTCTCTCTTCGGAGGAATTTTCGCCTTGAATCGACCGGTGACCAAGCATATCGCAGAGGTTTTGCATTCCTTTTTTATGGAAATCGTGATTGCACCGGAGTATGAGGAAGAGGCCCTTTCCATTCTGGAAGAAAAGAAAAATCTGCGGGTGATTGTGATGCCGAACTTGTCCTCCTTCTCCCTTCCGAAGAAGACGGTGAAAGAAGTGCTGGGAGGCATTCTGGTACAGGACTATGATGATGCGGATCTTACGGAAGAAATGGAAGTGGTCAGCAAACGGAAGCCCACAGAAGAGGAAATGCGGGATCTACGCTTTTGGCATTTAAGGCGGTAAAAATGGTGGCTTCCAATGGGGCTGTACTGGTAAAGGACGGCGCAACGCTGGGCATCGGCCAGGGGCAGGTACGGCGTACCTGGGCGGTGGAGGATGCCCTTTCTCATGGGGAAGGGAAACACTCCGGGGCGGTTCTTGCCTCCGACGGCTTCTTCTTTGCCGATACGGTGGAGCTTTTGCAGAAACACGGCATCCGTGCGGCAATCCAGCCGGGAGGCTCCGTGAAGGATCCGGAGGTAATCGCCCTCTGCGATCAGTACGGTATTGCCTTAGTGATGACGCATATTCGACATTTTAGACACTAATAGAAAGGAAGAGTTTGGAGGAATGATGGATTCCATGGGATTCTGATTTCAAGGAACGAAGTTTTTGAGGTATTAAGATTTCGTGGAATGAAGATATCGAGGAATGAAGATTCTATGACTTTAAAATAGGAGGTAGACCATGCGGGTATTGGTTGTGGGAAATGGCGGTCGAGAAGATGCGCTCTGCTAAAAAACTACAGGAAAGTCCGCTCTGTGAAAAGCTGTATTGTTGTCCGGGAAATGCGGGGACAGCCCGCTATGCAGGAGAAATCTTTCCCTTTGGGAATAACGAGGAAATCGTAAAGCTTTGCGAAGGAGCACGTTGACTTTGTTGTTGTCGGACCCGGAAAAACCGCTGTGTGAGGGAATTGTGGATATGCTCCATAAAGAGGGAATCAAAGCCTTTGGCCCGAAAAAAAAGGCGGCCCAATTAGAGGGAAGCAAGGATTTTACGAAGCTCTTTTTGGAGAAATATGACTTACCCACGGCCCGGTACAAAACGATATTTTCTTATGAAGAAGGCGTGGAGGCGTTGCAGGATTTCTCCTATCCCCTTGTGATTAAGGCGGACGGGCTCTGCGCCGGAAAGGGAGTCGGGATTTTTCAGGAAGCAGCACAAGCAAAGCAGTATTTAGAGGATCTTTTTGTGAAAAAGATTTTTCGGAGAAGAAGCGAAGAAGGTGGTCATAGAGGAATTTCTGGATGGAAAAGAGGCTTCCCTTCTTTGCGTGGTATCCGGAAATCAGCTATTTCCTTTGGAATCGGCGAGAGATTATAAACGGATTTATGACGGAGACCTGGGAGACAATACCGGTGGCGTAGGCTGTTATTCTCCCAACGAGCTGTTCAATGCGGAATTAAAGGAGAAGATTGGAAAGGTTCTTAAGAAGATATCCTATGGACTGGAGCAGGAAGAGCTGGAGTACAGCGGCATTCTTTTTATCGGATTTATGATAATGGGGGGAGAGCCGAAGATTCTGGAATTTAACGTCCGTTTTGGAGATCCGGAGACGGAGGTGATTTTGCCGAGGCTCAAGAGTGATTTACTGTGTATTATGGACAAGGCGATTTCTCATAGTCTTCGGGAGGAAGACTTTCAGTGGTCGGAGGAAGCTTGCATGACGGTGGTCATGACCTCCAAGGGCTATCCCCATGCCTACGAGAAGCATAAGCGGATTACGGGAGAAATTACCGATCCGACTATCTTTGTTTACCATAACAATACGGTCCTGGAAGAGGGTGTGGCCTATTCCGATGGAGGAAGAGTATTATCCGTTACGACAATGGGAGACAGCCTTTCCGCCTGTAGGGAAAAAATTTATGCCCATATCGGAGAAATCCAATTTGAGGGAGCCTGCTATCGGAAGGATATTGGGATTCCGGTAAAATAGGAAAAGCTGTTTTAGGTCTGAACTCGGGGCATTGCGCTAAAGTCTGCTGCGACGTTTGTTTTTTTCAAAAAAAGTCTATGCTATAGTACTGAAAAAAATATTATTCTGTGAATTCATTTGGCTAAAGAAAAGAGGTGAAATATGGCAAAAATCATTGGAGAAGGCATTACATTTGATGATGTACTTTTGGTTCCGCATTATTCTGATATTATTCCGAATGAGGTAGACTTAAGTACGAATTTGACCAAGAATATCCGATTGAATATTCCTTTTATTTCTGCAGGAATGGATACCGTAACAGAGCATCAGATGGCAATCGCGATGGCCAGATGCGGAGGAATCGGGATTATCCATAAGAATATGTCTATTTCCGAACAGGCGGAAGAGGTGGATATGGTAAAGCGTTCGGAAAATGGCGTAATTACCGATCCCTTTTCGCTTACCAAGGATCATAGTTTAAAGGATGCCAATGATTTAATGGCAAAGTTTAGGATTTCCGGCGTGCCCATTACGGAAGGAAAGAAACTCATCGGAATCATTACGAACCGAGACCTTGTTTTTGAAGAAGACTTTAATCGTCCGATTTCCGCCTGCATGACCTCGGAAAAATCTAGTGACGGCAAAAGGAAGGAACAACCTTGGAGGAGGCTAAAGTCCATTTTGGCTCGTGCCAAGGTGGAAAAGCTCCCCATTGTGGATGATGCAGGGAATTTAAAGGGTCTCATTACCATCAAAGATATTGAGAAGCAGATCAAATATCCCAACGCGGCAAAGGATAAGCAGGGCAGACTTCTTTGCGGTGCAGCCCTCGGGATTACAACGGATGTCTTGGACACGTGCAGCGAGAGCTCATTAAGGCGCATGTTGACGTGGTTGTACTTGGATTCCGCCCATGGACACTCCCAAAAATGTTATCTCCTGTATTCGTTTACTAAAGGATAAGTATCCGGATCTTCCGCTTATCGCCGGAAATGTCGCCACGAAAGAAGCTACAAAAGCGCTCATTGAAGCCGGAGCGGACTGTGTAAAAATCGGAATCGGACCCGGCTCCATCTGTACCACAAGAGTGGTTGCCGGAATCGGTGTACCGCAGATTTCCGCTATTATGGATGCCTATTCCGTAGCCAAGGAGTATGGAATCCCGATTATTGCTGACGGCGGAATTCAGTACTCCGGAGATGTGGCGAAGGCACTTGCCGCCGGCGGCTCTACCGTAATGATGGGCTCAGTCTTTGCGGGTTGTGATGAAGCACCGGGTGAGTTTGAGCTATATCAGGGAAGAAAATACAAGGTCTATCGCGGTATGGGCTCGATTGGCGCGATGAAAGAAAAGAACGGTTCTTCCGATCGTTATTTCCAAGCCGGAGCAAAGAAGCTCGTGCCGGAAGGAGTGGAAGGAAGAGTGGCTTATAAGGGGAAGGTAGAAGATACTATTTTCCAGTTTATCGGCGGGCTTCGTGCCGGCATGGGCTACTGCGGAGCAAAGGACATCCGAACCTTGCAGGAAAGCTCCGAGTTTGTGAAGATTTCCCCCGCATCCTTAAAAGAGTCTCATCCTCATGATATTCATATTACCAAAGAAGCACCGAACTACTCTTCGGATTCTATCTGACACAAGACGAAACGCACTTTGTTATTTAATACGGAAAGCAAGCATCCGGAGTTAATACGGAAACCAAGCACCGGAGTTAATACGGAAAATAAGAATCTGCGAGTTAAGACGTTAAGACGAAAATCTGTTTGAAGACAGAGAATGTGAATTCAGCTCTTGCAGGATTTTCTTTTCTGTGGTATCGTATTTTGGCTAAAGCGATTTAGCTTTATGAAAACCAAGTAATCCGATTGCGGATAGACGAATGCGCATGGTTGGAAACCATGCAGAAAGAGGGAAATTATGAGAGAAGACATTCATCCAAGCTACTACCAGGCAACCGTAACCTGCAACTGTGGAAACACCTTCGTAACAGGTTCCACAAAGCCGGAAATTCACGTGGAAATTTGTTCCAAGTGCCATCCGTTCTACACAGGAAACCAGAAGGCAGCAGCTGCTAAGGGTAGAATTGATAAGTTCAATAAGCGTTTTGGAATTCAGCAGTAAGATGAAAAAGCAGGGCTTTGGCTCTGCTTTTTGTTCACTACTTTTTCATAAAAAGACTTATAGTATTATTTTTGACTCTATAGTAACTTTGCTT
>BNJU01005307.1_pt1 | contig 133832 bp, 224 predicted proteins | sample 8539281 | NCBI WGS metagenome assembly BNJU01 (sample SAMD00202456, study PRJDB9452) | human saliva metagenome | isolation source: human saliva | place: Japan
TGAAGATGCCATCATCTTCCACGGCTTCCAGGTCAACCGGGGTCACTCCCGCCTCCTCGGCCGTGAAGACTATATCATGCCTGGGGATGCACTTGATCACGCTTCGATCATCGAGGTATCCGCCCTCGCCCAAGAGCCTCCGCCACAGCACAATCGATATGGAAGCCTCGAGCGTCGTCTCAAGCAGTGCGAGCCCCGACCGCATCAAGCTCTCCGTCGTCGACGGTGTTTGCTCAGCATGGAGGGTGACCTGTGTAACCTCCCCGAGATCGTACGTCCGGCGAAGAAGTACAATGCCCGGTGATGGTCGACGAGCTCACGGCTTCGGCGTACTCGGTGACCACGGTCGCGGTGTGTAACCACTTCGGTCTGACCGATCGTAATGACCTCCTCATGGGTACCTTCAGTAAGAGCTTCGGGCCTTCTCGGTGGCTTCATCGCTGGTAGCAAGGTGCTCATCAAACATTTCCGCCACCACGCTCGCTCCTATATCTTCAGCGCCAGCTGCATGCCAGCCCGACGGCTGCTGCCCTAAGGCTCTGGAGATCATGTCAGAGCCCGAGAGTGTGGAGTCGCTTTCGTGAGAAGACGGCTTACTGCCTGATCGCTTCCGCTAAGCTGGGCTTCGAGATCGGTAATACCGACGCCTATCATCCCCCTTATCCGTGAGTAATGAGAAGACCTGTGTGACAGCTCTGCTCTTCGAGTGATGCGTGTCTTCGTCAATCCTGTCGTGGCTCTAGCCGTCGCTCCTGGCAGATACGCTGATCCGCTTCTCGCTCATGGCTACCCATACCATGAGCAGCTTGACTGCGCTATCGAGGCGCTCGTCGAAGGTCTCGCTGCCCTGGACATTCCGCCCATCCTCAGGGTTAGAGCCAAAGGTCGCCCAGAAGAAAAGATATTACGGTGATCCTACTGAAATAAATTCGGGAGGATACCCGTTGATCTTAGTAGATAGCTCATCTATCGACGATGTACAGACTACTTCAAGCGCCCACCTAGCCTCCTCTTAGCTTTTATTGCTCTTGTCCTGCTTTAGCCCCAGTTGCCGAGCGCCCACGATGGGCAGAATGGTGAGGAAGGTGATCAGGCTCGCGAGGGAGTCGTCAGCTATACCGAAGACCACTCAAGGTCCTGCCCCCCACATTACTTACCGCCTGACGCTCCCGCACGCCAGCCCCTCGAGGACTACCGCGTGAGATCGTGCCGGCTCTGCCCAATACCAACCCGACGCACACCAGCATCGGCGGCGCCTCGTACCCAGCACCAGGGGATGTCTCTCCTCCCACCGCCATCAGCATGGCGAGGGATTATCTCCGGCTTCGATAAGCTCATCGAAGGTCGACCCTAAGCCCTTCCTTCTATGGTGAACCCTCCTCCTTCCCTTCCGAGGTAATATGAGCTGGCATCACGACCAACGATAGTGCGCGTCGTCTACCGTATCTGGCGTGCTGCGGGCAAGGACGACAAAGGTCAGCCCAGACTCTGCGCCAGTAAGCTTTCCCCGCAAGCGAGGCTATACGGCCTACGTCATCACTGCTCCTGAGCGTCATAAGGGCACTAGCCCAGACTACTATATCGAGCTGATCCTGCATCGGAAGAAGGTCGACTGCAAATATCCATGTACTGAGCGGAAAGTTCGAGCTCGACATGGAAGCCGAAGGGCTCAACCTTCCCTACACCTTCAAGAGTGATGGCAAGACCATGTCCACCGCATGGGCTGCCCTGATGCTCGACTGGAAGAAAACTCATCCGGCACATGGGCCTCGTGGTCCTGCGTACTGCTGGCGAATCGGTCACGGTGTATATACCTGATCGCTTCGACGTTGCTCACTCGCTGCCACCGTCCAGAGGGCAAGCGTGAGCTGCTGACCAGCGACAAACAAAGCACAGCGCGATCTGAGGCAGGTGGATGGTGATCAGAGATAATATTGTATCTTTGTAAAGGCGTTGAGCCTGACACGCTAAGATCTGTGTAGTGTGTCGGGCTTAAAAGGAATCGAGGAGAATCTCGAACAGTCCCTGCTGCTGTATGTGCATCATACTGCCTCGCCGAGGGCTAAGGCTGAAGCCCTGACCACTGGAGGTTCTGTGTCTCTGGGAAGGTGGCTGGGAGACAAGGTGCATGAGTCAGAAGACCTGCAACGCTCATTCAAAATGCTTCTGAGAAAGCTACAAGTGGGTCTCCATGCTTGGAATTTATTCCCAAAGAGGATGTCCGCCTCTTTGAATAAAGTGGGCAGGTACTTTTTGCCGTAATGATTTAGTGGATATGCTCTGGTGGCGTCCAGGACGGTGGGAAACTCGTGGTCAGGACTCCTGCCTGAGGCTTATTCGTTGTGATGCCGCAAGATGCTATATCTTTGTACTATAGCAAATGTCCAATAAGTAATCATCGACGTGGTAGATCTGACTTGCCCAAGGAATTCTCGGTAGCCCCTAAAGGGCGCCTCCTTGTTTATTGTAGGACACATATCAGTCTGCTGAGCCGATGAGGCGCCCTGTGGGCTGGGTCGTTTGTGCAATCTCTCTACCCCACTTGCGCTGGTCTTTCTTCTTCCTCTCTCAGGCTATGGGCTGATGACCCAGCTGCGTCTGCGCACCCTCCGTACACCTACTACGTCGCTAGGGACCCTCTGGCGGGGCTGGGCCTGCTAAGACTCTGGGAGCCTCATTGGCTCATTCCTTCTTCTATGCCGGCACCTCTTCCTCCTTGCCGGAGAGGATTTAATCATTCCTCAAGCGCTGGAGCGACTTAAGTTTAACCTCTTGATGGAAGTTTGGGCATATCCCTGGCCCTGAGACGGCTGCGGTATCTCTTGGAATTGATACTGCTCTATGTGTTCTTCACTTCCTTCCGATATGTCCGACGTTGGGGTAGGGCTGTACTGTGCTCATCTTGCTTACGCTCCTCCTTATGTTAGCTGCATGGCAGGCCAGCTTCGATACTACTGGCTCGCTATCCCCTCAGCTTCTCTGTGGCGGCCTATGCTATCTGACGAGAGGAAATATATATACAGATAAAGTCGTATCGCATCCCCTGCCTCCTGTAGTACTACTCTTTGATGGGGTATATATGGAGTGTGCAGACTTTCCGAATCAGCCCTAGTGCTGATCTCTCCAGTCACCTTTGCTTCTTCGCCCCACCCGTGATGCTCACGGCGCTTAGCAGTCTGGGAGCGACAGATCTCTTTATGACGTGCGCATGGCCCCGTTGAGGGCTCTGATGTGGCTCGGCGCATGTCGCTTGAGACCCACCTTTCTGCACATGTCCTCGTGAACTTCTTTTAGGAGTCCAGTCGTCATATTCAGTCGCCACTACTTTACCTTGTCGTGGTTTATATCGTCACCATATTCGGCGCCTATCTCATTGCTCGCTATCTCCGCGCCTTGCGCGTGCTTGAGGTAGTCTCATTTTTACTTTCTCCCCTTCTTCTCGCTGATACAGCGACATGGTTAGCTATATAGGTAGGTAGCCGCGCCTGTGGTGCGTCGCTTTTGTGCTGCATGTACCCACTATATGGTATGTGCAGTGGCAGGATTACTGCCTCACAATGTTAGTACGGCATATACCCTACTAAGCTCATCTTTGTAGCGTGTATTGCATGAGGAGGTGCGTCCCTGACACAGCTATGGGGCGCCCTAATATCTTGCACAATAGCAATATATCTGCTAAGAAGGCACAACATAGAATCAATTAAATAGCAACTTTTATGTCGTGGTTAATTAAATCTTCGATCGGGCGTAAGCTGGTCATGAGCATCCGGTGTCTCGGCGCTATCCTGTTCCTGACCTTCCACATGTCGATGAACCTTGTAGGCGTCTTCTGAAGAAGCCTACAACGCTGTGTGTGAGTTCCTCGGTAACTGGTATGCCCTGGTCGGTACGATGGGGCTACAGCCCTTCATCGTCCACATCGTCTATGCCTTCATCCTGACGCTTCAGAATCGCAAGTTTCCCGTGTAACGACCGCTATGCTGTCGTCGATAAGCTTGCAAAGTGTCGAGGGCGTCGCAGAACATGATGGCTCTCGTGTCATCATCGTCCCCGGGATCTTCCTGCACCTCAATTTCTGGCTAAGATGCAGCTCGCAGAGATCATCGGTCAGCATGACCTCGGCATCGATGGCGTCATCATGGTCCCATGGACGGCGCTGGCCTGATCCGCCACACCTTCCTCTAATCCCCATCTTCGTAGTCCTCACCTCATCTGGCTGGCTCACTGTGGTTCCACCTGTCTCACGGCTTCTGGAGCTCACTGCACACCATCGGCTTCCAACAACCGTGTCTGGTTTGAGCGTCTGCGTTGCATCTCCAACATCTATACGACGATCATGTCCCTGCGGGCTTCTCTGTCGTCGTGATCTATTATTTCATCCAAGTTTGTCGCCTTGTGGCCATAACTACAGTTCATCCCACAAGTGTTATCCATACCTCTAAGATTATGTCTAAGATAGATCGAAGATCTCGCCGGCCCATTGGCCGAGAAGTGGACCTCCATAAGGACCATCAGAAGCCACACCCTGTACAAGCGCCGCCTCGACATCATCGTCGTCGGTACGGGCTGGCTGGCGCCTCCGCTGCTCGCCCTGCTCGCTGAGATGGGTCAACGTCTTGAACTTCTGTATCCAGGACTCCTCCCCGTCGTCGCACCTGATCGCCGCCTCAGCATCAATGCCGCTAAGAACTACCAGAACGATGGTGACCCGTCTACCGCCCTTCTAGATATACGATCATAGGGTGGACCACTGTGCTCATGAGCAAACGTTCATCGTCCGGCTGAAGTGGCTAATAGCATATCGACCAGCGCGTCGCTCTGGTGCCTCGCTCGCGAATACGGCGGCCTTCTCGACAACCGCTCCTTCGTGCACAGGTCTCGTACGTTCTATGCGTCGTGGTCAGACGGGCAGCAGCCCTCCTCGGTGCCTACTCTGCACTGAGCCGCCAGGTCGGTAAGGGCACGGTGAAGATGCACACCACGAGATGCTCGACGTCGTCATCATCGGCGGTCGTGCTCTGATCATCGCCCGTAACCTCGTCACGGGTAAGATCGAGCGCTTCGCCGCTCACGCCGTCGTCATCGGTACCGGTGGCGGTAACGCCTTCTTCCTCTCCACGAACGCTGTGGCCTCTAACGGCCCAGCAGCTTGGCAGTAGCACAAGAAGGCGCTACTCGCTAACCCCTGCATGGGCCAGATCACCCCACGTGTATTCCGTCCACGGCGAATTCCAGTCTGCTCACGCTGATGTCTGAGTCGCTCCGCAACGACGGCCGTATCTGGGTGCCCAAGAACATCGAAGACGCTAAGAAGCTCCAGGCTGGTGCACGCTTCGTCCTCACCGATATCGCGGAAGAGGATCGTGACCACTACCTCGAGCGCCGCCATCCCGCCTCTCGGTAACCTCGTGCCTCGTGACGTCGCCAGCAGTGCTAAGGAACGCTGCGACGCTGGCTACGGTGTCAACAACACGGGTCTGGCTGTCTTCCTCGACTCTCCAGCGCTATCGCGTCTTGGTAAGGATGTCGGTAGAAGTCGCTGGTAACTCTTCCAGATGTACGAAAAAGATCACCAACGACAATCCCCTACGAGACGCTGATGATGATCTCATCCCGCTATCCACTACACGATGGTGGTATCTGGGTGGACTCACGAGCCATGACCTCTATCCCCGGCTCTTCGCCATCGGTGAAGCTAACTCTCCGACCACTGGTGCTAACCGCCGGTGCTTCGGTTCGATGCAGGGTTCGCTGACGGCTACTTCGTACCGCCTCTGCCACGATACAGAACCATCTGGCTGACCAGATTCAGGTGCCCCGCTCAGCACGGACCGTCCTGAGTTCGACGAGCTGGAAAAGCGGGTATCCAGGATCGTATCGCCTGCCTGATGAGCATCAAGGGTAAGCAGTCCGCCGACAGCCTCCGCAGCAGCTCGGTCACATTGCATGGGACTGTGGATGGGTCGCGTAGCTGGGCGGCCTCGAGAGCAGCGCTATCGTCGAGCTCAAGGCTCTGAAGAAGGAGTTCTGGGAGCGACGTCCGTATCCCTGGCAAGGCTCGACGACCTCAACGTGGAGCTTTCGAGAAGGCTCTTCGTCCGTTGACTTTACCGAGATCGGCGAACTTATGGCTCGTGACGCTCACGACCGTGAAGAGAGCTGTGGTGGTTACCCGCTCGAGCACCAGACGCCCGAAGGAAGCCCTGCGCCACGATGATCAGTTCGCTTACGTCTCCTGCTGGGAGTACCAGGACGAAGATCAGGATCCCGTCCTTCTGAAGGAACCTCTGACTACGAGTTCGTCGTACGTCAGCAGCGTAACCATAAGAACTAACCCCAAGCCAACATCCACACGGACAAGAAATATAAATATCAAGGTTAAGGTCTGGCGTCAGCGTGGCCCTGAGGTAAAGTGCGTTCGAAACCTACGACCCGCAGAATATCTCTCAGGGTAGCTCCTTCCTGGAGATGTCGATATCCTCAACGAGCAGCTCGTACGCGGTAAGGCAGAGCCCGTCGTTTCGACCACGACTGCCGCGAAGGTATCTGAGGTATGTGCTCGCTCTACATCAATGGGCACCCCACGGGCCTGATGACAGCATCACGACCCGTCAGCCGCACATGCGTCGCTTTCGAACGATGGCGACACGATCACCATCGAGCCTTGGCGTCGGCTGGCTTCCCATCATCCAGACCTTATGGTAGACCGCCTGCCTCACGACAAGATCATCCAGGCTGGTGGTCGCGTCGGTCACCGGTAGGAAACTGATGCTAACGCTATCCCCATTCCTAAGGCCAACGCTGATATGCTGGCTATGGACGCTGCAGCTTGTATCGGTTGCGGTGCCTGCGCTGCAGCTTGTAAGAACGGCTCCTGGCTATGCTCGTCTCTGCTAAGGTCAGCCAGCTGGCTCTCCTCCCACAGGGTCGTGTCGTGCCGCCGTGCTAAGGCTATGGTCGCTAAGATGGATGAGCTGGGCTTCGGTAACTGTACGAACACTGTGCTTGCGAAGTCGAATGTCCCAAGAACATCTCGATCTCCAATATCGCTCGTCTCGAACCGCGAGTTCCTCGCTGCTAAGTTCAAGGACTAAGCTCCGAGACGAGTCACCTCTTCGGCCTCCTGATGCGGCTTCTCCCTTCACAGTAGAGAAGCCAGGCAGAGCCGACCGCCATCGCTCTCTTCAGGATTCACCTCCTGGATTGAATAGGTTAGATTGGTATCGCCTGCCCTCCCGAGCCTACGGCCCTGAGTGACGGCGATTGCATTAGTGCTTTCCCTGCACTCTTCTGTGGGGAGGCTTCTTTGTTTTCTTGAAAGGTGTGATTTATAGCCACAGAGGAGGGTCGTGCGATAGTATATAGGTCTGGTAGGCTATCATTGTGAGGTGTTAGCAGTCCGTCATATATAGTGCATGTCCTTCGCTTCTGGCGCTCGGCATAGACGGTAGCGTGACCTCTTAGATCTCTGCTTTGAGCATCTGACCTCCGTCCCTACACACGGTATATAGATAGTCCGAGGCCCTGCTGTAGGATGTCACGGCAGGGCCTCGGACGTAGTGGGTAGGGCGTATCTCAGCCTCACCCACGGGGAGAGAGCAGCGGGGCCTTACTTCATGATGAGGCCCTCGGATGAGCGGAGGAAGGCGATGACCTGCTGGACTTCGGGGCCGTCAGGTACCTGCTCGATCTGCAGGATGGCATCGTAGAGGCTAATCTTCCCATTGAAGCACCGGGCGGCGGCATAGCGATATGGCGCTGTGCGCTCGTCGATACCCGGCTCTTGAGAGCATACCGGCATGGATCCCAGCGTAGACGGCAGGGTTGTCCTTGACGGTGATGAAGGGCGGTACGTCTTCGCCGAAGCGGCAGCCTGTGAGGATGAACGCCAGATCCCCGATGCGACAGCGGGCTTGGCCGTGACGTTGCTGTGAAGATCGAGCGGCTGCCGATGGTGCAGTCGCAGGCGATCTTGGACGGCATAGCCGAAGACATTCTGATTGCCCACCTGACAGTTGTGCGAGATGTGGGTGCTTCCATAAGGATGTTCCCACCGCCGATGACGGTGGAGACGTCGCTACGGGAGGCACGGCTGATGACTACGTTCTCACGGATCACGTTGTTGTCGCCGACGATGAGCGTGGACTTCGCCCTTTGTAGAGAAGTCCTGGGCGAGGCACCGAGCACGGCATTCTGATAGATGGTGCTGCTACCGCCGATGCGCGCGCTATTCATCAGGCTGACGTGCGGGCAGATGAGTAGGTCGTCACCGATGACGACGTCGTCCTCGGCTGTAGGCGAAGGATAGATCGTCACACGGGCGCCGATCTGGGCGCCAGGTGCGATGAAGGCTTTCGTGGACCGATCAGCAGCGAGGAGGGAATTGCTGAGCACTTCCGCCGAGGGCATTACAGAGCTGACGACGGCCGCATCTTGCCGAAGCGGTCGCGCATCTGGGAGAGCTGGGCCTGCAGGAGTGTTCTGCCAGCGGTGATGACCTCGAGACAAGAGGAGGTCTTCCCTGTCTTGAAGAGGGTCTCGACGATCTCGACATTCTTCTCGAGGCCTCGATCTGTAGGGTCTCGGCCTTGATCTTCGCCTCGGAGGCCCCATAGAGGGCGAGGCATCTTACCTCAGCACCGGCATTGTAGAGGCTTTGCTGGAACGCCAGACGTACCTCTCTCCCTCGGCCTCAGCGACGCGGAAGGGCCTGCGACGAGCTTGCCACGGGCGAAGATGGCTGTGCGAGCGAGCCAAGAGCCGAGGCAGATGAACTCATCGGGTTCGAGACGGCCTGCCCAAGAGCGCCTGTCCAGCCTGCGCGCCCCGAGATGTTGAGCGAGGGTGAAGGCGGCACGTGCACCATTCGTCTGATAGCAGCTAGCTACAGAGCCATCTCTGCTACGCGCACGTCGGGCGTGCCGAGAGAAGCTGGGCGGGTACGACTGACGGCGATGTTGTGCTGGGAGCTGCGGCCCTCGAGCGTGAGCGGCTATAGGCTACGAGGCGACTGCCGAGGAGGAGGGCCAGCGCATTCGTCGTGGTGATCTGATGCTCGATCCGGGGATCGGAGGCTCTACCTGATGGAGGCGTTAGCACGGGCGGACCGCACGGAGGACTCCAGCACGGCCGAAGTCCTTCTGCGCCCGCATCACCTCGAGGGTGTGGGCAGCGAGCTCGGCTGCCGAGCGGGTGAGCTGAGCTGACGGTCGAGCATCAGCAGCGTGTAGTAGCTGCGCCACGCCATGGCGATGGCCACGGACGAGCCGCGGCAGGCCTGAGCACGGAGGAGCTGGGCCTGCGTCAGCGGGGAGGCATTCAAGCAGTGAGCCGAAGAGGTCCACCCGCCAGCTGGCCTGCACGGGTAGCGTGTAGCTGTAGCTGGGGGCACGCCTCGGTCTTACCCGCCGAGATCGAAGGGGCGAGCGTCAGCGAGGGAAGAAGGAGAGGCGGGCAGCCTTGAGCTGGGCCCGGCTTGCTGGGCGGAGAGGTTCGCGAGAGCAGGTCGACATTCTGCTGGAGGTGACCTTTCGATGAGCATACTGCAGGGGCGCATCGGTGGAAGAGCGCACGCCAGGGCGTCTGCCCGAAGGACGTGGTGTCTTGGCCCAGCGTGTCGATCTTGTCGCCACGGTAGACGGAGGGGTCTACCGTGGGACGCTGATACTTTTGCAGACGCCACAGCCTGTGAGTGGAGGCTGAGGGCGAGGAGGGCTGGCTATGCTTGAGTGTCATCTTGTGATTCGGTCTGGAGGTATTGAGAACTGAAGGATCTCACCCGAGGGCTTCTGAGGTGATGATGTCGTCGAAGCGTAGGGGCTAAAGCGCCCTGCAGGCTCCTGGAAGACGACGAAGATGGGCGGGGACGATGAAGATCTGCAGGATCATCCCTGATGAGCATCCCGCCGACGGTGCTGGCACACGAGCGTGGAGTTCTCGTTAGCCCCGACACCACTGGCGAACATCAGCGGCAGGAGGCCGACGATCATCGCGCAGCGAGGTCATCAAGATCGGGCGCAGACGAGCCACCGCCCCGAGGATCGCACATCCACGTGATCGCCATACCTGGTGCGGGCGGCGGTCCAGAGCAAATTCGACGATGAGGATGGCGCTCTTTGCCAAGAGACCGATGAGGCCGATCAGAGCGATCGTACATAGATATTGTTCGTATGCCTGAAGATATCTGAGAAGATGAAGGCACCTGCCAGCCCGAAGCGATGTGAGAGGATGACCGAGAAGGGCAGGAGGTAGCTCTCGTACCGCGCACCTGTGGATGAGGTAGACGAAGAGCAGCGAGGCCGAAGATGAGCGCTGCCGTATCCGATGAGCCTCGCCCTCACGCGGCCAGACCCGAGAGTCGTAGCTGAGCTCGTTGGAGAGTGTCGAGCTGGCGACCGGAGACGGCTCAGCACGTCCCCCGTGGCATAGCCTGGGTGGGGAGGCCATCCCGTCAGATAGAGGTATAGAGGTTGAAGCGGTCTACGCTCGCAGGCTCAGACCCTTCCGTGGTGATGAAGGAGGATGGGCGCTATCTCACCGTGCCGGTACGCACATAGATATTGTCAGGGAGCGTTGACGTCGAGGCGCTGCTCGCGGATCTGTAGGAGCTACTGCAGAGCTTATCGTAGCTATTGAAGTTCGCCACGTACATCTCGAAGCAACCCCTGTAGGGTGGAGAGGAATGTCTGCGGTGTCGTCACCAGCATCTGTCGGCTGCGCTGCCGCACGCCGATGACGTACTGAAGCTGGGGTTGTACTGGCGTCATCGCATAGGGCTACCTCGGGGCGTATTGAGTGCGGCGAGGAACTCTCAGTCTGCAGCGAAGAACTTATCCAGCGAGCCACCCGTCTTGTTTCGAGCATCGTCAGCGACACGCCCGAGGCCATACATGCAGCCCGGGACCATCGGTGGGGTCACCGCCGCACGGAGCATCCTTGATGGTAGCGCCATAGGCGAAGAGCTTGCCTGCATCTCACCTCGTCGTGGCCTTTACGCTCACCGAAGGGCTCATGCGACGAATGCGGAAACTGTGAGCCTGCGCCCCCATGAGGCTGGAAGCTCGAGATGCTTCATGACCTGCTCCACGCTCGTCCTGTGCCTTCGCGACGTCGGCGATATCCTGAGCACTCTCTCCGTCTTCTCGCGGCTGGTACCTGGAGGCGTATGACAGACCATCACCGTACCCGTATCCTCCTGCAGGGCACGAGCTCGGTATCAGTGAACTTCATCAGACGACCATGATGACGATACTTACCAGCACGATGAGGCCTGAGGACCTTGTGGCACGAAGAACCTGGACCCTTACGGTAGGGCGCAGGACATGATTCTCATACACAGCGTTGAAGGCCAGATGGAAGGGTCGATGAAGCTGAGCTTCCCTCGACACTCTTGTGGGGCTTGAGCAGGAGGGCAAGCAGCGTGGGGCTAGGTCAGCGCGTTGACGGCAGAGATGACGATAGAGACGGCCATCGTGACGCCGAACTCACAGAACGCACCGCTGATCCCCGAGATGAACGACACGGGCACGAAGACCGCAGCCAACGAGCGTGATGGAGATGATAGCGCCCGAGATCTCATGCATAGCGTCCATACTGGCTGTGCGGGCGGAGTCGTAGCCCCTCATCCAGCTTGGCGCACGGCCCTGACGACGACGATGGCGTCATCCACGACGATAGCGACGCCAGCACCAGTGCCGATAGCGTGAGGAGGTTCAGCGAGAAGCCGAAGATCTGCAGGAAGAAGAACGCACCGACGAGCGACAGGCACCGGCGATGGCGGGATGAGCGTGCGGAAGTCCCGCAGAAGATATATACGACGATGAAGACGAGGAGTAAGGCCTCGAGAGCGTCTGGATGACGCCAGTATAGAGGCGTGAGGGAGTCCGCGACGTCGAGACGTAGGGTCATCTTCATGCCAGGAGGGAAGTCCTTCTCCAGCCCCTTGATCTCGGCCCTTGATAGCGGTGACGATGTCGTTAGCGTTGGAGCCTGCAGATCTGCGAGACCATCCTTGCACGGCGGGATTGCCATCGAGAGAGTTACTGGCTGTAGTTGAGGGATGCCTCGATCTTTCGCCACGTCCTTGAGGCGATGATGCGCTCGCATCGTCGCACTTGATGATGATGTTCTCGCACTCAGATGCTCTTCAGACTGGCCTCGTAGAAGAGCGACCACCTGGCAGGTGCGGTCACTGATCGCTGAGGCCCTGGGCAGCCCTCGAAGTCTCCCGAGCCGAGAGGACGCCTGAGACGTCGCTGAGACGAGGAATAGGCGCGCATCTCGTCGTGGGGTCGAGCTAGAGGCGCAGCGCAGGTGTTTTGGCTGAAGGTATTTGCCGAGCCGACACTGAGGCACACGCTTCAGCGCGGGCAGATGTTGATGTCGGCGTAGTTCGCGAGAACGGCGCATCGCATCTCCTGTCCGCTCGTCAGCGAGCAGACGAGGAGCATGCTGACTGGCGCTTCGCGTCGTCACACCTGACGCGCACGACGTCAGCGCGGGAGGAGGGCCTGAGCCCGCTGTACGCGGCTCCCGTACGTTCACCGCCGCATGTCGTCGGTACCTTCCTGAAGTAGACGGTGATGGAGGCGCCGCCCTGAGTTCAGCGGTAGAGGTCGTGTAGGTCGGCGCTCTGACCTGCTGATCTGCTCTTCGAGGGGAGATGACGAGCTGAGCACCGTCCGCGTCTGCACCTGCGTAGGCTGTGAGGATCTGCACTGCGCGTGCAAGGTTGTACTGCTCGATAGGCAGCTGTATCGAGCCGATGACCCGAGGATGACGATGATGATGGAGATCACCGTCGAGAGCACGGGGCGGTAATAAATCTATCGAAATTCATTGCCTCTATATGCTTCCGGTTACAGGCGTAGAGGCTTAGTTTTCAGCAGCGCCGCCTTGCCCATCATCTCGCTGGGCGTATAGCCTCCGCTGCTTGGCATAGGCTTCTCGGTGAGGGGCTTGATGACCTCGCCTCCTGACGCCCGTGGTGCCGGCGACGAGGATGCGTCGCCAGCCTTGAGGCCGCGAGTGACGGGTGTAGCTCTGCCCATCATCGACGGGGCTGATGGTGATCTTCGGTGGCAGGTCAGCTTGCCGTCCTTGTCGACGGTGAGACGAACTTTGTGATGAGCCCAACCGTGGCACTTGGGGCACGAGGATAGCCCCTGCCGTCTGGGTGGGACGAGGACCGCACCTACCGAGCCACTGCGGAGCTGCCTCAGCGTTGGGGAAGTCGACACGCTGCGTGATCGCACCCGTGGTCTTGTCGACGACGCCACTGACGCCCTGGATCGTCCTCGCGGGTATTTGCTGCCGTCGGAGAGGCGCAGGCGCACCCTTGGGAAGGTTTTGCAGTGGTGCCATCTCACGAGGCCTGCATCCCACGCCTCAGAGACGGAGAAGTAGACGTAGGCCTGACGCGTATTTGATACCTGCGCCAGGGCGAAGCACTCTGGGGCTGACGAGGTTCCCCACGCGGTAGTTGATGGAGCTGACGACGCCCGAGACGGGGCTGGTGACAGTGCAGTAGGAGAGGTTCGCGTGCCGAGACGAGGGCGGCTCTTGGGCGACGGCGACATTGGCCTCAGCGCTCTTCAGGGCGTTGAGACCCTTCGTAGTTGCTCTGGCTGATGAGTGTTCTGGCCAAGAGATCCTGGCTATTGCGCTGGTTGAGCTGCGCCGTGGCGAGTGAGGCCTGTGCAGCGGAGAGGCTGGCGGTAGCCTGCGGACGGCGGCGCGATAGGTGACGTCGTCAAGGTGGAAGAGGTTGACCTGCCTTCACGCTCTGACCTTCGGTGACGTAGACCTTGGTGATGAAGCCCGATCCTGGGGGCGGATCTCGGATCGTCCCTCGCCTCGGATGACGGCGGGGTAACTGTTGTCGGCGGAGAAGTCGCCTGCGGAGAGGGTGCGCATGGAGTTCCTGAGGGCCTTGAGCTTGTCCCTGCTGAGCCGACCGACTGGAGCAGGCGGGCAGGAGCGTGATCCCCGTGCGGTGAGGAGCAGGAGGCCAAGGCACGAGACGGTGAAGCGTTGATGCGTCATAATTCTTGTGGGGTTGTATTGTTGGTTTGTCTTTTGATGAAGAGTGCCCCGTGGGTGGGGCTGTCGAAAGGGACTTCCGCCACTTCGTCACCGCTGGTGGTGCGGGGCAAGTAGGCGGATAGTATGTAAAGATACTATAAATCGAGAAGATACTATAAATCGAGGCTGTGAGGTCAGCCGTCTGGCTTTTCCTGCGGCTATGAGCCTCGCTTCGGGTGGGTGTGCGAGCATTTGCCCGCTCTCCTCGCTGCAGCTATTATATTAGAGCTTTTTATATTAGGAGCTTTGCTTCGCTATAATAGAGTCCGTCCCCTCATGAGGTTTATTCTCCCGCCAAATTTCTTCTGCGCCCTCCTCCTGAAGGGGTGCTATGAACCCATATAGGTCGGTGAGTGAATCTATATAGGTCCCTTCTCCGGACCAATATAGATCGTTTACGTGGACCTCATATAGGTCAGCCCCACCGACCCATATAGGTTGCTATTCTCCTCGGCATCTCCTCCTCGCCTCCTCCCGTAGCCCCCTGCTCACCCTTGTGGAGACAGGATGAGAGCCCCTATCGGAGGGTAGGTCACTTTATAGTAACTTCGAAGTGGAAAACCTAGAGATACTTTGCTGTGAGTTTACGTGATGCTTTTCACGTATTCATCTATATATCATGAATGTATATGGAGGGAAGTTCATAACTTGCATATCAGTATCTCTTCACATCATTAAAGAAGTTAGTGTATAGCCCTCTGTCACTTGTACTATGCCCAGTGTTAGTCCTCTTCCAGTTGAAGTCGTTGATCTATTCTGCGGCATAGGTGGGTTAAGTTATGGGTTGAGCTTAGCAGGGTTAGATGTCGTCTCTGGATATGACCTTGATAAGACATGTGCTTATGCTTACGAAAGTAATACTGGGGCAAAAGTTCTTCTACCAAGATGAGAGCTAGGTTAGAAGCAGATGAAGTCTTGAGGCAGTACTCACGGAGGGAATACGCGCTCGCTGGTGTGCGCCCTCGTCAGCCTTTCTTCTTATGCCTTTAAGAATAAGGAAAAGGATGCCTCTAAGTATGATTTGCTTTATGAGTTTGGGCGAATCATTAAGGAGGTAGCCCCATATTGTGACGATGGAGAATGTGCCTCAGATAGCTGCATTCCGAGAGAAAGATGTCTTGGGGGACTTTGTTGATTTACTTGAGAGCCAAGGGTATCGAGTAAGTGTCTCCGTCGTCTACTGTCCTGACTATGGTATTCCTCAGACCTGTAAGCGTCTTGTCCTTTTGAGCATCTCGCTTTGGGGATATTGCACTCTTCCTCCGACCAATAAGCCCGAAAGAGCAGTGACTACGGCTGATGTAATAGGAAGCGTGCCTGCGCTTGTGGCTGGAGAAGCTGACCCCAGCGATCCTCTTCATCGAGCCAAAGCACTAAGTCCTCTTAATCAAGAGAGAATGAGATTAACCCCTTATGGAGGGAGTTGGAAGGATTGGCCAAAGGAGTTGCAGCTGAATGTCACAAGAAGGCTTCTGGTCAGACTTTCGGTAGTGTGTATGGTCGTATGCGCTGGGATAAACCTGCCCCTGACGATGACAACTCAGTGCACTGATGGGGGAAATGGTCGCTTTTGGACATCCCTGAGCAAAATAGAGCTATTACCCCAAGAGAGGCTGCGCTTATTCAGACCTTCCCAGCCTCTTATCGCTTCTTTGTCAATGAAGATGCGGTCCCAATCACTACAGCTTCTCGATATATTGGGAACGCTGTGCCTCCTCGATTAGGAGAGATAATCGGTATGAGTATAGTTAATCACCTTAAAGAGATAAACCTATGAAGAACGAGTTTCGATTTAATATTTCGCTCCAGATATTGAATCATCTTGGGCGAAATCTGTATCGTAATTTTATCACCGTCCTCGGTGAAGCGATCTCCAACTCTTGGGATGCAGATGCTAGCCAATGTCTGGGTTGAGATTGACAGGATAATAATGATGTCCATCTGTGATGATGGAGTCGGAATGAGTGAAGAGGACTTTCAGGATAAGTTCCTAAAGATCGGGTATACTAAGCGTAGTACAGGGCTGTCTAAGACTCAAAAGGGCGTCCTTCATCGGCGTAAGGGCATTGGAAAAATTAGCCCTGTTGTCTTGTGCTAAGAATATTACAATTCTGAGTAAAGTAAAGGGGAGAGCTGTCGGAGGCGTGATAAATAATGAAGAGTTAGACCGCTATTAAAGATGATTTGAACTCAAATGAGTATAGCCTTGGGACTCTCAGTGCAGAAGCTTTTAATCAATCAGAGACCTTAGCAAGAACGGGGAGGTACCCTCATCATTTGGATCAGCTTAATGATGTATTCGCAATCGCATGAGTACATTTTGAAGCTGGTCGCTTGCACTTCCGCTTTTTCTCTGATTGATAAAGAATTCTCTATCTACATCAACGGGGAATTAGTCACTGCTGACGCCTCTCTGATTTGGCTGCTACAACGGAATTTATTTGGAAGACAGATGGTTTTTAATGATCCATCTCTTGATTTATGCGATCCTGTTAAAGAGACGTCTTTGCTTAAGATAGATAACCCACTAGCTGCCCCTAACTTCGCCTTTTTCTGGTTTTATTGCGTCCGTCAGAGAAGCCAAGCCATTTAAAGGTTAGAGGACTATCAGATGAGAGGCTTTTGGCATTGAACTTTTTGTTAATGGCCGTCTTCGGGAAAAAGACTCTTCAGAAATATCAGTAGTTCAAAAGCATGGCGAGTTACTTATATGGGCAGATTCATATCAACAACTTGGATGATGGAGGCAGTATAGATCTGGTTCACTAGTAGTCGAGAGGGTGTCCTTGGAAATGACCCTCTTATTCGAGATTATTTAGTCTACTTTGAGGAAATGCTTAGAGCGTTGGGAATGAATGGACGAAATTTCGTCTAAAGCATAAAGAAGATGGAGATCCAGAATGAGTCCTTACACCTGAAAACGAGAAAGCGAAGGAACTCTTTGATCTCCTTTCATAGGAATACGCTACGAGAGAGGATCGCAAGGTAAAATGAGTGGCTGGATGAAGTGCGATGGGCTGCTTTATTCCTCTCTTACTGCGTATGGAGATTGCTTCATCGCAGAGAATCTCCTCCGTAATTATCTTGAGGAATCGCTTCCTAAGGCAGAGTTCTCACAGGAGCTTAAAAGACGTGGCAACGAGGTTTAGGAAAAAGAAGAAAAGAATTTGAATAGCATTGCTTATTGCGGTGGGATTTGAGTGAAAACCAGGACCCCTTACTACGTATACTTGGATGATTTTGCTGCGAGAGGTATACAAAGGTGATCCTGCTTTGAGGAGGCTAGTGCTACTAAATTGCGAGTGCTTTGAAATGCTGTTGCCCATACATGTGTGCTTACAGAACAGGGCCTCGTGATTTAGTGGATGAGGTCGCTGAGGTTAAAGAGTGGATTAAGAATAAACTCAGAGAAAGACGAGATGCTAGTGGTGTAGCTACTTGTTGGGCTGGTCTAGTGATTGCTTTCATTGATGGAAGCAATTTGAAAGCTTGCCCAATTATAAGGAAATATCCTGCATATATGGTATTGGGGCGCATGAACTACAGCGGTTCGATGTGCCCGCACGCCGCTTTTACTCGGAGTAGCCGTGAAGCCCCTGAATAGCGGGCGAAGTAATCCCAAGAGAGCAGCAAGCGAACCAAAGTGAACAGAGTTTGTCTCACCCCTTGGCTGGGTGCTCTACCTTTGCAGTGTCCTCCAAGAGAAAGGAGGAACAAGTAAGTTTTATTCACTTTTATTCGTATCCATTATGGGAACCACAAAGCAAAGCTCTCGGCTACACGCTCTGCAATGCCGAGATGAAGATCGGCAAGTTCGCCGGCAAGACCGTCACCATCGCTACCGCTCGCGCTCGAGGCCGCGTATCCTTCATGCGCTTCTGCGATATGGTAGCAGGGCACACGACCTTCAACTATATGGAGGTAGCCTCTATCCTCAACCTTGCGGCCGATACGGCGCGCGCTCTGGTCGCAGGCGGGGAGTCTGTCGAGTTCGGGCGTCTGGGGAGTCTCTCACCCACGCTTCGCAGTAAGGCCGTAGCCCAGGGAGAGGAGTTCAATGCGATGACGCATATCTCAAGAGCGCGTGTACGCCTTCGCCCCAATCCTAAGTTCTTCCGTCTGGATGATGTAGCCTTCGAGCGCATCACCCTGGAGAAGAAGGCTAAGGGGAAGAAGGGTAAGGGCGCGCAGCCGAAGGAAGGCGGCCACCCTGCCGAAGGGACTCCTGGCGCAGGCGATACGGGCGCAGGCGGTCATGTAGGCATCTAACCTCCGCCTTTGGCGCTTAGCCGCTCCACTCACAGTGCTCCCCCGCCTTAGCTCAGCCTAAGGCGGGGGAGCACCCTCCTTAATCAATGTTCCGTTGATGGGTCTGTTGTATGTTCAAATAAAAGTATAACTTTGCATTGAAAAATAGCAACAGAATTGTAGGTTTTGCCTACACTAACGATAACAGTACTCGCTTGGCATACCGTAAGATCTGCCGGCGAGTCATTTTTTTATGTCTAATAAGGAATCACGCTCTATAGCCGAACAAATAGCTCTCTTAAAGCAGCGAGGTATGAGGGTGGAAGATGAGCAGTTGGCTCATCATCTACTGAGTCGTATCAGCTACTATCGTCTAAAAGGATATTGGTGGGACATGCAAACCGATAAGAGAGGCATATCTTTGGCATGATGATGCTTTTGAGGAGGTCATTGCTCGCTATGAGTATGACTCGAGAGCTGAGGTTGATACTTTTTAATGCTGTAGCCATAGAGATAGCGTTGAGGACGAAGATGATTTACTACCTCTCACAATCCTATGGAGGGGCTGTTTTTATCTTTGATGCCTCATTGTTTGATGATCCAGATGTCTTCAAAAAGCAGATGGCTGCTCTGAAGTCAGAGTTTCTTCGTAGTAGTGAGCCTTTTGTCCGAGACTTCAAAGCGAAATATGGCATTTGGTGTGGCTGGAATGTCTTGATTTCGAAGAGCAGCCAGACTCGTGGGTCATCTTTGAGCTTGCGTGCTTGGGTACACTCGAAGTATATAAGAACTAAAGCATCAGCTCCTCGAGAAGGCGCGACGCCAATGATTTCGGATTGAATCTCATAGTGAACCTCCAGCTGGCTCAAGCTATTACTTATCTGAGAAACCTGCTCGCACATCATCTCGCGCGATATTTGGTCGGACGATGGTGAAGATGCTGATGAGTTTGGCTAACCCTAAAGGGCTTTGGTAAGTTCTCACCTTACTAAGGTGGGAGCGCAAGAAGTCCTATCTCATTATCACGTCCATGCTCCATATGTGTAATGGTATAGGTGCTGGAGAGGCTTTCAGCCATCAGATGATCTCATTCTTTGCGTCTCATCAGGATATCTCTCCTTCAAAGCTGGGCTTCCCGCGCGACTGGGCTTCGAGCCATCTGGAGTACGTGACTGATCCTGCCTTTTAGTCTGACCGCTGAGGGCGTATGGGGTGGGGATCGGCACAAATAAAAGTTTGCCCTTTTACCTTTGTAGCCGAAATCAAAAAGCCGTCGCTCACCAAGGCGAGGAAAACGGCCGAGATTGGAATGACTCTGTAGCTCAGTTGGTAGAGCAAGTGACTCTTAATCACTGGGTCGTGAGTTCGAGCCTCACTCGGGGTCACCAGCCAAGCGGGTATTGCTTCTCTGAAGTGATACCCGCTTTTTTGTCGGCGGGCGCGGAGGGCGCAGGCGATGCCTTGCGCTCCTCGTGGATAAGTCCCTTTATTTATCGTATTTATCGTACCTTTGCACGACAAACTAAGTAATCAATCTGTATAAGAATGAGCTCAATGATAAAAGTCACGTTCCCTGACGGCAGTCAGCGTGAGTACCCTGTGGGTACGACCTCGTGGGATATAGCTGGTAGCATCAGCCCCCGCCTGCAGCAGGATGTGCTGGCCGCTGGTGTCAATGGCCAGATCTGGGACCTCATGCGTCCCCTCAAGGAGGACACCGAGCTGAAGCTCTATAAGTGGGAAGATCCCGAAGGGAAGTACGCCTACTGGCACTCCAGTGCGCACCTCATGGCCGAAGCCCTTCAGGCGCTCTATCCTGGTGTGAAGTTCGGTATCGGTCCTGCCATTGAGAATGGCTTCTACTACGATATTGACCTGGGCGAAGGCGTGCAGCTCGCGACGCCGACCTCGCAGCCATAGAGGCTAAGATGGCGGAGTTCGCTGCCCGCAAGGAGCCCATCATCCGCCGCGACATCACGAAGGCTGAGGTGACGAAGTTCTTCGAAGAGAAGAGCGACGAGTACAAGCTGGAGCTCATCGCAGACCTCCCGACGGGTCGATCACGACTTATTCGCAGGGCGACTTCACGGACCTGTGCCGTGGGCCCTCACGTGCCCTAATACGGGCTATCATCAGGCTATCAGCTGCTGAGCGTAGCTGGTGCCTACTGGCGCGGTGACGAGAAGCGCAAGCAGCTCACGCGTCTCTACGGGATCACCTTCCCCAAGAAGAAGATGCTCGATGAGTACCTGACGATGCTGGAGGAAGCCAAGAGCGCGACCACCGTAAGATCGGTAAGGAGCTCGGCCTCTTCGCCTTCTCGCAGAACGTCGGCCTCAGGGCCTGCCCCTGTGGCTGCCTCGCGGTACGCAGCTCCGCCTGCGTCTGGAGGACTTCCTCAAGCAGATCCAGAAGCAGTTCGGCTATCAGCAGGTCATCTCCCCGCATATCGGCTCGAAGCAGCTCTACGTCACCTCCGGTCACTGGGCTAAGTACGGTGCGGACTCCTTCCGCCCCATCACTACGCCTCAGGAGGGTGAAGAGTTCATGCTCGCTTCATGAACCGCCCTCACCACTGTGAGATCTTCAAGGCTCTCGGCCCTCACTCCTATCGTGACCCGCCCCAGCGTCTGGCTGAGTTCGGTACGGTCTATCGCTACGAGCAGAGCGGTGAGCTCCACGGGCTGACGCGTACGTGGCTTCACGCAGGACGACGCGCACCTCTTCTGCCGCCCCGACCAGATCAAGGAGGAGTTCTGCAAGGTGATGGATATCATCTTCATCATCTTCAAGGCGCTGAACTTCGAGAACTTCGAGGCTCAGATCTCCCTGCGCGATCAGGTGAACCGCGAGAAGTACATCGGTAGCGAAGAGAACTGGGAGCGCGCCGAGCAGGCTATCATCGAGGCTTGTGCTGAGAAGGGCCTTCCCGCCAAGATCGAGTACGGCGAAGCAGCCTTCTACGGGCCTAAGCTGGACTTCATGGTCAGGACGCCCTCGGCCGCCGCTGGCAGCTCGGTACGATCCAGGTAGACTACAACCTGCCTGAGCGCTTCGACCTCGAGTACACGGGTGCTGACAACAAGAAGCACCGCCCAGTGATGATCCACCGTGCACCCTTCGGCTCTATGGAGCGCTTCGTCGCTGTCCTCATCGAGCACACCGCAGGGCACTTCCCCCTCTGGCTCACGCCTGACCAGGTCGTCGTGCTGCCTATCAGTGAGAAGTTCAACGACTACGCTCACGAGGTAGCCGCCACGCTCAACGCCCAGGATATCCGTACGCAGGTCGACGACCGCAACGAGAAGATCGGCCGTAAGATCCGTGACAATGAGCTCAAGCGTATCCCCTACATGCTTATCGTCGGGGAAAAGGAAGCCCAGGAAGGCGAAGTATCTGTACGCGTGCAAGGTGAGGGTGATAAAGGGTTCAGTGAAAATTGCTACCTTTGCCGAGCAAATTGCCGAGGAGGTACACTGTCAGCTCAACGCCTGGCAGGCCGAAGCTAAGTAGTCCACCTCACTCGCTAAGCATACAATCAACACATACTGAATGGCAGTAGACAACAAACAAAAGTTCCAGTACCGCATCAACGAGGCTATCCGCGTAAAGGAAGTCGCACTCGTCGGGGACAATGTAGAGCAGGGAGTATATACGATACAGCAAGCTCTCCGTATCGCTAACGACCAAGAGCTTGACCTCGTGGAGATCTCTCCCAATGTCAATCCTCCAGTATGTCGCGTCGTCGACTACCAGAAGTTCATCTTCCAGCTTAAGAAGAAGCAGAAGGAACAGAAGGCTAAGAGCGTCAAGGTCGTCGTCAAGGAGATCCGCTTCGGACCTCAGACCGATGACCACGACTACAACTTCAAGCTCAAGCACGCTAAGGGCTTCCTCAGCGAAGGCTCGAAGGTCAAGGCTTACGTCTTCTTCCGTGGTCGATCCATCCTCTTCAAGGATCAGGGTGAAGTGCTCCTCCTGCGCTTCGCTAATGACCTCGAGGACTACGGTCGCGTAGAGAGTATGCCCGTCCTCGAAGGGAAGCGTATGACCATCATGCTCGCCCCTAAGAAGGCCGCTGCCCCCGCCCCTAAGAAGGGCGCTAAGGAAGAGGCTGCGAAGACGCCTCCGACGAAGACTAATCAACGTATCCCCCATCCCAGCACCTCGCGCATAGGCTGCGTCAGTGGAGCTGGGTCAATGAAAATAACTATATAAACAAGAAAGAAAAATGCCTAAGCTGAAGACAAACTCCAGTGCTAAGAAGCGTTTCGCGCTCACTGGCTCTGGTAAGATCAAGCGCAAACATGCCTTCAAGAGTCACATCCTCACGAAGAAGACGAAGAAGCAGAAGCGTAACCTCACCTACTTCACCACTGTGGACAAGGTAGACGTACGCGAAGTCAAGGAACTTCTCCGCCTCCGCTAAACGGCAAGTTAGCACAACGATTATTTCAGTAACGAGAGGTAAGCCAATCAGTATCTGCTCTCCGCCTCTCGGGAGAGGCAGATCGCTACCAATCACAAAGAAGAAACATCATGCCAAGATCAGTCAATCATGTAGCTTCTCGCGCTAAGCGCAAGCGCATCCTTAAGCTCACGCGTGGGTACTATGGTGCTCGCAAGAACGTCTGGACCGTAGCCAAGAACACTTGGGAAAAGGGTCTGACCTACGCCTTCCGCGATCGTAAGAACAAGAAGCGTAACTTCCGTGCTCTGTGGATCCAGCGTATCAACGCTGCTGCTCGTCTCGAGGGTCTCTCTACTCTCGCCTGATGGGTGCTCTCCACGCTCAGGGTATCGAGATCAACCGCAAGGTCCTCGCTGACCTCGCTGTCAATCATCCCGAAGCCTTCAAGGCTATCGTCGCTAAGGTAAAGTAAGGCGCTCCAGCGTAACTACTTAGTGCATAAACAGAAGCCCCTACCTGATGAGGTCATCACCTCAGGTAGGGCTTCTGCATTTGGCCTGCTCCTTGTGTCAAGTGCCTGGGGCGAGTGGCGGGAGACTGTCAGCTCGCTCGTCGCTTGTCACCAGTCGTCTGCGTGATTTTCTATCCGTATCTTTGTCGAGCTAATGAGTGCGGAACATTCTCCCACTTAGCTTGTTGTAGTTTCACAAGTCTAATTATTCTTATCCATCCGAATATATGCCCACCGAGATTACGAAAGAGCCGCGCTGCGCTACCACGAAGAGGGACGCCCCGGCAAGATCGCTATCGTCCCTACCAAGCCGCACAGCTCGGCCTATGACCTCTCTGGCTTACTCCCCTGGGGTAGCTGAGCCTTGCTTGGTTATCGCCGAAGACCCCAGCGCTGCCTACCGCTATACGGCGAAGGGTAACCTCGTCGGCGTCATCTCCAACGGGACTGCCGTCCTCGGACTGGGCAATATCGGTGCCGACGCCAGCAAGCCCGTCATGGAGGGTAGGCGCTGCTCTTCAAGATTTATTCGGGTGTAGACGCCTTCGATATCGAGGTCGATGCTACCGATCCCGAGGCGTTCATCGCTGCGGTCAAGGCTATCGCCCCCACCTTCGGCGCGATCAACCCTCGAGGATATCAAGGCGCCTGAGTGCTTTTGAGATCGAGCGCCGTCTGAAGGCTGAGCTCTCATCCCTGTGATGCACGACGACCAGCATGGTACGGCTATCATCTCGGGTGCAGGCCTGCTGAATGCGCTGGAGCTCGTCGGCAAGCCCATCGAAGACGCGTATCGTCGTCAGCGGTGCTGGTGCTGCCGCCATCGCTTGCGCTAAGCTCTACTGCGATCTGGGTGCCAAGCACGAGAACATCGTGATGACCGACTCGAAGGGCGTCATCACGGTCGACCGTACCGACCTCAATGATATGAAGCGTGAGTTCGCCACCACGCGCACCGAGCTCCATACGCTCGCCGATGCGATGCGCGGGGCTGACGTACTCGTCGGGCTCTCCAAGGGCGGTATGGTCTCGCAGGAGATGGTACGCTCGATGGCTGCACGACCCTATCATCTTCGCGCTGGCGAACCCCACGCCTGAGATCCTCATGAGGAGGCGAAGGCTGCTAACCCCGAGGTGCTGATGAGCACGGGGCGCACCGACTACCCCAATCAGATCAACAATGTGCTGGCCTTCCCCTACATCTTCCGTGGGGCGCTCGACACGCACGCTACGGCTATCAACGGCGCTATGGAGCTGGCTGCCACGCGCTATCGCTGCGCTGGCTAAGCAGCCCGTGCCCGACTATGTGAACGAAGTCTACGGGACGACGGGCCCTCACCTTCGGCTCTGACTACTTCATCCTGAAGCCCGTCGACCGCCGTCTCATCGTCGAGGTCTCTACGGCTGTGGCTCGCGCCGCTATCGAGAGTGGGGTAGCGCGCCACACGATCACCGACTGGGACGCTTACGCGGAGCACCTCACCTCGCTCTCGACCAAGGCGCCAGCATATATAGGATACAAAAGATCCCGCCCTGACTTCTCTTGATGGGAGAAGTCGGGGCGGGATCTTTATTGCCGTAAGGGCGAAGGGGAGCGCTTAGGCTTCCTTCACACGACCTACGTACGAGCCATCACGCGTGTCGATGGTGATGAGTTCGCCTTCGTTGATGAAGAGGGGTACGCGTACCTCTGCACCCGTCTCGACGGTAGCGGGCTTGAGGGTGTTGGTAGCGGTGTCACCCTTGAGGCCGGGCTCGGTGTAGGTGACGCGCAGGTCGACGTGAGCGGGGAGCTCGCACGTCAGCACCGTCTCGGAGGCTGCATGCACCATTGCTTCGACGATATCGCCTTCCTTGAGGAACTGGACGCCATCGATGACAGCTTCGGGGATGGAGATCTGCTCGAAGGTCTCAGGGTGCATGAAGTTCAGGCCCATCTCATCCTTGTAGAGGTACTGATAGGGACGACGCTCGATGCGTACTTCTTCGACCTTCACCCCGCTATTCCATGTCTTATCGAGCACGCGACCCGTAGCGACGTTCTTGAGCTTTGAGCGAACGAAAGCGGGACCCTTACCGGGCTTTACGTGGAGGAATTCGACGATGAAGTAGTACTGCCCGTCGATGTCGAGGCACATACCATTACGGAAGTCTGCTGTAGTAGCCATATAAAATGATTGATTAGAGATTGTTTTTGCTTGAGTACAAAAAAATAGGAAAATATGGGGAGATGCCTGAGGGCTAAAGGCCGTACTTCTGGTGCAGGGCATCGAAGCGTGCCAGAGCGGCCTCGCCGTGCTTGCTGAATCCACTGCGTACGCGCTCCAGAGCCTTGCGCTGCCCGAGCTTGGTCTTGGAGTAGAACTTATCCGCGTAGCAGATCAGCTCCTCCTCGGGGCACTGCGGCGTGTAGATGCCTGGGGGGAGGGGGATGGCGCGTGCAGCGATCTCCTCGGCAGTGAGGCCGCTACCCCGTGTGGCGCTCAGCGACCCAAGCGTGACGGGGCAGGCCCAGCGAGCGCAGGAGCTCGGCACCGAGGTAGCCGTGCAGGATGTAGGGAGCTTCGCCCGTGCAGAAGATCCGGGCGCACTCGTCTGATAGATCCCGATGTCGTGGAGCATCGCCGCCTCTGCGACGAACTCGCGGTCGAGCCCCATCTCGGGTGTGCATCGACGAGCTCGAGGGCCAGCCCCGTGACGTCCTCGGCGTGCTGGCGCAGTACGCGCTCGATGTCGCTACCCTCAGGGTAGTAGCGATGGATGATGGCGAGGGTGTCTATCATTTGCTTGCGGGGGCTGCTTCTGCGGGAGCCTCGGTGTCGGTGGTCTTGCTGTCGTCGCCTCCGAAGAGGAGGGACTTAGCATGGCGAATGTCCTCTACCGACTGTATGAGGCGGGGGTAGAGGTAGGAGGACTGGCGTGTCGTCGGGGGCGTGGAGCTGCTGGCATTGTAGCTATCCGTGGGGAAGATGCCCTCGAAGAGCAGGCAGGCATAGCCCATGAGGTAGACCCCGACGAGGAGCCCCAGCACGAGGCCGACGATGCGGTCAATGACGGAGAGGAACGTGCCCTTGGTGAGCGAGCTGAACCAGTTCCCCACGAGGCGGATACCGATATATATAAGGGCGAAGGCGATGAGCGGGACGATGAAGCCCCAGCCCCCGATGCTCTGCCCGTCACCTCCGCCCAGCACGCTCTCGACCCATGGGGCCAAGCGCCATGCCTCACGGAAGGCGATGATGAGTGCAGCTATCTGGATGACGCGGCGTACAGCACCGCCGAAGAGTCCCCGAGGGCGAAGAGCAGGACGACGGCCCCGAGGAAGAGATCGAGCTGATTCATATCTTACTTCTGTCTTTTCCTGCAAAGGTACTGCATCCCGCCCTATTCCCTCCCACAGGCTTTTCCCCTCGCTTCTGAGTAGGCTTTGTAGGTAGCCCACCCTTGGGCCTACATAGAGGGGTGGTATGAACCTATATTGGTCAGCGGGCGAACCTATAGGTTGACGCACCGACCAATATAGGTCACGCTGACGACCTATATAGCTTCGCCCGCTGACCAATATAGGTCGCTATCCTGACCTCAGGGCTGACGCATCATACACAGTTGGAATTCACCAGAGCTCAAGGGCGAATAACTGCATCGGGATGAGCTGTACTCGCGGTATTCTATGCGGGAGGAGAAAAATCAACCAGTACTGGTCGCCGATGTGACCAGTACTGGTCAGTGGTAGTAACCAGTACTGGTCGAAGGTGCGACCAGTACTGCTCGATCGGTGACCAGTACTGGTTCGTTTTCAGCTCCCTCTTGCAAGAGGTTTTTGTAAAGTCCCTCTTGAGGGGGGCTATCTTGGTATGTAATAGGTTGTTGCTCCTCTGTGTGAGGCGGTGCTCTTCGGCTGCACTCCTGAGGGAAGGGGTCATGGGCTTCGGTGGGAAGCTACTCCCTCCACTTTTATAGGATTAGTTGTATATCTTTGTGGGCGCAGGGACGGCTACCCCTCCAGCGGAGGGAATGCCCGCTTCAGCTCTGGTAATGTCGTGTACCTACCTATGAGAAATCTGGATGCTGACGACTGCGCTCTCTACTCATATGGTGACTTATACCTTATATAAATAGCAAATGAAGAAGCAGATACTTCTATCTCTTTGTGCTCCTCGCAGGGGTGGGCACGGCAACAGCTCAGGTGCGTCAGCGCTCCTGGGTATCGAATTGGGCTCGCATAATGCGGCAGTCTATGACCTGACTCTTGGTCGACATTTCTCTGTCACGGCTAAGGCGGGGCTGGTCCTTGAGGCTGGTTTTAGTGCCAAGAAGGATGTAAATGGCAAGCACTTCAGCTTCGGTGGCTTACCCCTTCAGCGAGTCTGGAGCCCCTGCTGGCACTTCTCTGGAGAGTCCTCGAGGACCTCTACCACACGGGTGGCTACTAGGCGTCCGCCTGAATGGCGCTGGGATCGTGCGACGATCTTCGGAACGTCCTATCCCGAGGGTTATAATCGTCCTCTGTACACGCTGGGCTTTAGTCCTCGCTTCGGCTGGGTCTTTGGTGTGAGTGAAAGCTCTTACATCGGGCTCTCAGCTGGCCTGGAGTTCTTCCCGTACCAGGATGGCCTACAATGAAGGGGAGACCTCTGGCGTACACCCAGAACGGAGGTGTGATCCTGTGAGCTTGGAGATGACCTACGGATTCGCTTTTAGAGCAACTCATTCGGTGAAGTAGGGGATGCCCTCGCTCATCGATCTCCCTGAGTGTGGGGCAGTATCCAAGCGCTTGATACTGCCCCACACTTCTTTTACTCGCCAGCTACTTTATTGATTTGTGCTGGCAGATGGCTAGCCTCGGGTGCTTTTTTTATTTTTCGCTCGTCTGCTTCGTGTGGGTAATCCGTGGGGTGGGGAGGTACCAATCGGGGCGGTCGTCCGTTCATCTATTGGCTTGTGCCCTGGACTTTATGGGTTCAGCGTCAGAGTACTATGGGGCGGTGACGCATCCGCATAGTGCTTCGCACCCGCTCGGTGCGCCTCTTCTTTCCCCCATTCTTCTCATTCGATTTGTGCCACATTGCCCATTTACTCCACCCCTCTTGGGTGTAGTGACAGGGAACTGTGATAATTCGGAATGAAGTGTGAATGTGTGAAAAAAATGATATTGCGTATCTTTGCACCCTAATTTGGTATGACTCTGAGCTGTCCACTCTCTTGGAAATAGCTCACTCCCAATGAAATTTTTATCAGAACGTTCAGCAAATGATCAGACGAATAGCCCTCCTACTCGTCCTCGCCTTCGTGGGTGCGACTGAGGATTACATGCACAGCGCTTCGCCGTGAGCGCCAACCTCCCCGCCCCTACTTACGGGGACCATCAGTGTGGAGCCGTCGGTGGCGCTCGGTGATCGCACTTCGCTCCAGCTCTCCTTCTCGGCTCGCCCAGGCCTCTTCAAGCTCCCCATGCCCGTCGGGCTTATCAATACCCTCTACGGTCATCTGGGTAATGTCGGCTTCAGCGAGCGCCTGAAGTGGGGCTCGGTAGAGCACGCCGAGATGGCGGCCTTCAGCCCTGCCCTGCGCTATTGGACGAAGGGCGTCTACAACCGTGGCTTCTTCGTCTCGGGGCATGCTCTCGGGATGGTCTACCGCTTTGGCGGGGGCAGTCTCTCGTACGTACTCTGAGGGCTTCCTCGTCGGTGCTGGGGGCTCTGTCGGCTACTGCTATGAGCTCGCGCCCCACTGGAACCTTGAGGCTGAGGTCGGTCTGGCTGGCGTATGGACCCGCTACGATGAGCGCTACAGCGCTAAGCAGGTGCGTACGGCAGATAAGAGCCGCGTCATGGTCCTGCCCTCACGTATCGGCCTGAGCCTGGCCTATGTCTTCTAACGCAATCTCCAGATAGATGAATCGAACGAAAATATATACGCTTGCCTCCGTCCTCTTGGCGGGGCTCGTCCTCGGCTCGTGTGCTCAGCCGCTGACGAAGAAAGTTTACTTCACCTCGGCACGCCCCCATGCCTACCTGCCTACCGACAAGGAGGAGAAGGCAGGCCGCACAGGGTATGCTCTCTGAGATCGTCACCTATTCGCAGAAGGCCGACACGATACGCCGTGCCACCAAGGGCGATGAGAAGCCCAAGGAAGACGGCATCAAGACGCAGGTCATCGAGGCGGTGACCGTCACCGCTGAGCGCCCCCGCGTGAAGATCTCCACCCTGCGTAAGGGCCGTATCAACCTCACCTTCCTCGTCACCGTGCCCCGTGCGCTGATGGACGAGCGCTATCAGGTCGTCCTCTCCCCACCTCCTCACCGAGGACACGACGATGACGCTCCCCCTGTCGTGCTGAAGGGCCGTGAATTTAAGGCGGCTCAGGACAAGGAGCAGAAGGCTCTGCAGGCCTTCCAAGAGAGCATCGTCGATCCCTCGAAGTACGATAGCGTCTTCTTCAATCGCAAGGCCCATCGCTCATTCATGGGACGTCTGCAGCAGGACTACTATTCGGCTTACCGCCGTCAGTTCTCCCTGCAGCTGGCTTATGAGCGCTGGCGCCGTATCATGGAGGAGCGCTACCTCAATGCCAATGCCGCTCGTGCAGGAGCTTATGACACCAAGTACCACGCGAAGGCCCTCGATATGCTCGGGGCGGCCTACCGCGACGAACTCTCAGGTCGCGACAGCGTCGGCCAGCGTAAGGGCTTTGATATGCTCTATAGCCCCGAGCGCCGTGCCGCCTATCTGGCACGTGGCGAGCGCCAGCTCGACAGCACGAACGTCCCTGGGAAGTTCCGTATGCTCTTCGAGCGTGGCTGGACGATGGACTCCATCGAGAATAAGTCCTTCACCGAGAAGGACTCCCTTGAGGTAGCCCAGCATACGTACAACTTCCGTGCTATCGCTCACAACGAGAGCCGCCGCACGAACGCCGATACCTACCGTCGCCACATCGTCCACTTCCCCTCATCGAGGAGACGCAGTATGAAGCTGGCATCACCCCTGACAAGGACTTCGTCTATCTCTATAGCCGTGACCTCGAGGTGACCCCACAGATGAAGAAGCGTATGAAGGTCATCGTCGACTCGCGTATCTCGGCTATCGACCAGAGCACGTGGATGCAGCGTGGTGTCGATACCCTGACCTTCGTCATCTCGGGGATCACTGACCTCGTCGATGCTACCCTCATCGATCGCCTCAACGACCAGCCCGAGGCGGCTGCCGAGTACAAGCTCGGTCTGGAGCGTATGGCCGCCCGTGACTACCGTGGTGCCCTCGAGTACCTCCGTAAGTACCCCGACTATAATGGCGCACTGGCGCTGGCTGGTATGGAGGAAGATGAGCGTGCCCTGATGGTGCTCAATCAGCTCGGTGCCAACGGCAAGGTCGAGTACCTCAAGGCGATCTGTCTCACCCGTCTCTCACGTCACGAAGAGGCGAAGGCTGCCCTCCTGCGCGCAGTGAAGCTCCAGAGCTTCCTCGTCTACAAGGCGGAGACTGAGGCGGCATTGGCTCCGCTGATGACGGATCCCGCCTTCGTCCGAGAGCTCAAGAGTGGAGCCGAAGAGCTGGACGAATAAGCCGCGCCCTATGTAATTATATCGAACGAAGCCCCTACTACCGACCGAGTAGCAGGGGGCTTCGTCGTATCGGGGTAGGGATACGTGGGAGTTCACTACTTTTGCAGGCAATGAAGAAGCTAAAGATCACGGAGATGGAGCGCCTCACGACAGAGGCCTTCCGTCGTGAAACGAAGCTCCCCATCGTCGTCGTCCTCGATGATGTGCGGAGCATGAATAATGTCGGGTCGGTCTTCCGCACCGCTGATGCCTTCCGTCTGGAGGGGCTCGTCCTCTGCGGGATCACGGCTCGCCCCTCCCCATCCTGATATTCACAAGACTGCCCTCGGTGCTGAGGATTCGGTCGCTTGGACTTATGCTGCCGACAGCGTCGAGGCGGTCCGCAAGCTTCGTGCTGCGGGCTACGAAGTCCTGGCGCTGGAGCAGGCTCATGACAGCGTGTCGCTGGAGACCTTCATCCCACAGCCTGGGGTGCGCTATGCTCTGGTCTTAGGCAACGAGGTCCGCGGTGTGCGTGATGAGGTGATGGCCGAGGTCACGACCTCGCTGGAGATCCCCCAGCACGGCACGAAGCACTCCCTGAATGTCAGTGTCGCAGCAGGTATTGCCCTCTGGCAACTTGCTGCGCCTTTACTCCCCACACTCAGCCGATGAGCCACGACGCTACGCCCCTTGTCGAGACGACCGAGGACGGGAGCCTCACGCTCTTTTGCCCCGACCTTTGGCGAACACTATCATTCGACGCATGGCGCCGTGCAGGAGAGCCTACATATATATAGGTATGGCGCTCGAGGAGCGTCTCCGTGCGGAGCGAGGTGCGACGGAGCCCCTCAGACTCTTCGAGGTGGGCTTCGGCACGGGGCTCAATGCGCTCCTCACTGGCAGCGAGCTGAGGCGGAGCGTAGGCCCGTACATTACTATTCCATAGAGAAATATCCCTGTCGGCCCGGAGGTCTACGAAGCCCTCCACTATGAGGGTGTGACGGGGCCACTGGACCCTGCCGAAGCCCTCGGCGCACTCCATACAGCTCCGTGGGGCGAGGCGGTGGCGCTTAGTCCCTTCTTCACCATCGAGAAGCTCCACGGCGACCTCACCGAATGCACCTTCCCCGAGGGGCTGTCGGTCATCTATTACGATGCCTTCTCCCCCGAGAGTCAGCCGGAGCTATGGGCAGAGGAGCTCTTCGCTCGCCTCTTCGCTGTCGCCCTACCCGAAGCCGTGCTCACGACCTACTGCGCCAAGGGCGAGGTGCGCCGTCGTCTCCAGCGTGCGGGCTTCCTCGTCGAGCGTCTCCCTGGGCCTCCAGGGAAGCGTGAGGTGCTACGTGCCCGTGTGCCGAGGTAGCCTCTCATATCATTCTCTCTTACTATCCCTCCGCTTGTCCTGCGTATGTTCCTACTTATCTCCCCTGCCAAGACCTTTGCGACAAAGGCTAAAGTACCTCGTGACCTCACGATGACCTCACCCCGCTTCCTCGAGGAGGCGCGCACGATCATGGCCTCTGTCCTTCGCCTCAGCCGTGAGGAACTTGCCTCGATGCTCCAGCTCAGCCCCAAGCTCCGTGATGAGGTCTATGCCCGTCTACGCACCTTCTTTGATCCCGAGGTCACAGAGATGCCCGCCGCGCTGAGCTACACGGGGATGGTCTTCCGTAAGCTCTCGCCCTCTACGTTCACAGCGGAGGACTGGGCTTATGCGGCCGAGCATCTGCACATTACCTCCTTCGTCTACGGGCTGCTCTCGCCCGAAACGGCTATTCGCTACGACCGTATGGAGGGTGCGGTACAGCTACCCGATCTCTTCGATGGGCGGCTCTTCGACTACTGGCGTGACCGCCTGACGCCCTACCTCATCGAGGCGGTGAAGCGTGCTGGCGGTACGCTCCTCTTCCTGGCGAGTGACGAGATGCGTGGGCTCTTCCACTGGGCGGAGGTCGAGCGTGCCGTGCGTGTCATCACGCCGTCCTTCCTCGTGCGCCAGCCTACGGGACGCCTCAAGCAAATCGTCGTCTACACGAAGATGGCACGTGGGGCGATGGCGGGCGAAGTCATTCGTCAGCGCCTCGAGGATGAGGAAGCCCTACGTGCGCTCACTCCCGAGGGCTTTGTCTTCGCGCCCGAGGAGTCGACCGATCGCGACTGGACATTTGTCTTAGGCTAAGCCCTTCGCCTCGCATATCCATAGGAGAAATAAAAAGTACCCAGCAGTAGACTACTATGAGGTCTATCTGCTGGGTGCTTTTATTTATGCCTGTCGGGTGCGTGTGTCGAGCTATGTAGGATGGTGAAGAATGCTATAGCTTTGTGAAGTGATCTGTATTTAGATTGTTGCTCCACGTAGGGATGAAAGTTGTGGACGAGTAGCCGATAAGTTTGGGCTACGTGCGTGGACGATAAATCTACGTACGTGGATATTTGGATTTACATGCCTGGTCTTTAAGACTACGTACATAGATGCGGAAAGACCACTACGTGAAGGCGCTTTTTCCTTCACGGGAACAGCACTTTTTCCCTCCGCAGAATAAGAGGAATACTCGCGATAAGGCGAAGGAAAAGCGTATCACTCGGAGAGGCATATCGGGGAGCTGGGCGTGCGATGCCTTAGCACCCTAAATAGAGGGCAGGACTCGCGGCAACAGTCTCAAGTGGCTCGAAGGACCGAACTAAGGGCGCGAAGAAGGGGTGGTTGATGCGATCAGCCGACTTCGCTTCGTGCGAAAGTGAGCTGCCGAGAGGGTGAGTGTTCTCTGTCGTTTGTCTTGATTTGTAGGTGCGATATGGGGGATAGGGTAGCGCTTATCCTGTCAATATCACACACTGAAGTGGCAGGGAAGGAGAGTGCGAGTCCGCATCATTAAGTATTTTATTAAGCTATCTTCTAATGCTTTATCTGAGGCACTTCCGAAGGGGGTAAATAAAAGCTAAGCGAAGGGCTTGCTATTCATCTTTTATTGATAACTTTGCTACGAGCAGAGGCGATGATCGCAGCGTGCAGGTCGCCAGCTGCTCGCATATAGATGCTCCTATAAATATTCATCCACAAATATCTGCTCTTATGAAGAAGCACAATTTCTCGGCTGGGCCATCGATCCTCGACGAGAGCGTAATCAGAGATGCTGCTGGTGCAGTCCTTAACTACCAGGGCACTGGCCTCTCTATCCTCGAAGTTTCTCACCGTGCTAAGGAATTCTCTGCAACGATGGAGGAAGCACGTAACCTCATGAAGGAACTGCTCGATGTACCCGAGGGGCTACGAAGTGCTCTTCCTCGGTGGTGGTGCCAGCCTGCAGTTTGCACAGGTTCCTATGAACCTCCTCAAGAAGAAGGCTGCCTACGTCGATTCAGGTACGTGGGCAAATAAGGCTGCTAAGGAAGCTAAGGTTTTTGGGGAAGTCATCACCTTCTCCTCTAAGGATGACAACTACATCTGGTACCCCAAGCCATGGGAAAAGAACGAAGTACCCGATGACGTGGACTACCTCCACATCACGACCAACAACACGGTCTATGGTACGGAGCTTCGCTACGATCCCGATGTAAAGGTCCGTCTCGTAGGGGATATGTCTTCTGACATCTTCACCCGCCCTGTCGATGTATCTAAGTACGACCTCATCTATGGCGGTGCTCAGAAGAACATCGCTCCAGCGGGGGTTACCTTCGTCATCGTACGCCGCGATGCTGTCGGTCACATCGAAGACAACCGCATCATCCCCACCATGCTGAAGTATGATGTACACTTCAAGGACTCTATGTACAACACGCCTCCTGTCTTCCCCGTCTATGTAGCTCTTCAGACGATGAAGTGGTACAAGGAACTCGGTGGTGTCAAGGTCCTCGAGCAGATGAACCTCGAAAAGGCTGGCATGCTCTACGATGAAATCGACCGCAACCGCCTCTTCCGCGGTACTGTCAATGTCGAAGACCGCTCGATCATGAACGTATGCTTCGTCCTCAACGACGAGTACAAGGAGCTCGAACAGGAATTCTACGACTTCGCTGTCTCTCGCGGTGCATACAGCTTCAAGGGTCACCGCTCTGTAGGTGGCTTCCGTGCTTCTCTCTACAACGCTCTGCCTAAGAGCAGCGTCCAGTTCTTCATCGACCTGATGAAGGAATTCGAACGTAAGCACTAAGCTTCCCTCGCGTTTTAAGAAGATAAACGTAACGGCACAGACCACCCCGACCCTCATCGCTGTGGGCGAAGAGTGGTCTGTGCCGTCGCTTATCTCTACCCCATCTCACACGCTTCAAATACACATCTATACATCATGTCAAAGGTTCTTATTGCCACCGAAAAACCCTTCGCTGCTCCCGCAGTAGCTGGTATCAAGCAAATCCTCACCGAAGCTGGCTTCGAAGTAGTCCTCCTCGAAAAGTACACGACTAAGGCCGAGCTCCTCGCAGCTGTCGCCGACGTCGAAGCAATCATCATCCGTAGCGACATCATAGATGCCGAGGTCTTCGACGCTGCTAAGCAGCTCAAGATCGTCGTCCGCGCTGGTGCTGGCTACGACAACGTAGACCTCGAGTCCGCTACCGCTCACGGCGTATGCGTGATGAACACTCCTGGACAGAACGCTAACGCTGTAGCTGAGCTCGTCTTCGCTATGCTCCTCTCGGCGTACGCAACCGCTTCAACGGCACCTCTGGTACTGAGCTCAAGGACAAGAAGCTTGGTCTCCTCGCTTACGGTAACACGGGCCGCAAACGTAGCTCGCATCGCTAAGGGCATCGGCATGGATATCTATGCTTACGACCCCTTCACGCCTGCCGAAGTCATCGAGAAGGAAGGTGTACACGCTGTCGCCAGCCAGAAGGAACTCTTCTCTACCTGCGACATCGTCTCCCTCCACATCCCCGCTACGCCTGAGACTAAGGGCTCTATCGGTCGCGAACTCGTGAGCCCTCATGCCTAAGAAGGGTATCCTCGTGAATACTGCTCGTAAGGAAGTCATCAACGAACCCGAGCTCATCGCCCTCCTCAAGGAACGCGAAGACCTCCGCTACTTCGCTGATATCCGTCCAGGCGCTCACGAAGAATTCGAAGCTGCAGCTGGCGACCGTTACTTCTCGACCCCCAAGAAGATGGGTGCTCAGACGTCTGAAGCCAACACCAACGCTGGTCTGGCTGCTGCTCGTCAGATCGTCGGCTTCATCAAGGAAGGCAACGAACGCTTCCGCCTGAATAAGTAGTCCGACTACCTTACGTCACTATCTTCCCACCTTAGATAAGACTTACCTCCATGGCTATCATCAAACCTTTCCGTGGTATCCGTCCTCCACAGGACCTTGTAGAGCGTGTAGCTTCTCGTCCATACGACGTACTCAACAGCGAAGAAGCCCGTGCTGAGGCTGAAGGCAATGAGATGTCTCTCTATCATATCATCCGCCCCGAGATTGACTTCCCCGTGGGTACCGATGAGCACGAAGAGAAGGTCTACCAGAAGGCTGCTGAGAACTTCCGCCTCTTCCGTGAGAAAGGCTGGCTCGTACAGGACGCTAAGGAGAACTACTACGTCTATGCCCAGACGATGAATGGCAAGACGCAGTACGGTCTCGTCGTCTGCGCCGCTGTAGAAGACTACATGAACGGTGTCATCAAGAAGCACGAGCTTACCCGCCGCGATAAGGAAGAAGACCGCATGAAGCATGTCCGCGTGAACAACGCTAACATCGAGCCCGTCTTCTTCGCCTACCCCGCGAAGCGATGAGATCAATAAGATCGTCGCTAAGTACACCAAAGAGAAGCCCGTCTACAGCTTCATCGCTCCTCTCGATGGCTTCGGTCACGAGTTCTGGATCATCGATGATGCTGCTGACATCCAGCGCATCACGGAGCTCTTCGCAGAGATGCCCGCTTCATATCGCTGACGGCCACCACCGCTCTGCGGCTGCTGCCCTCGTAGGTGATGAGAAGCGTAAGCAGAACCCCAACCACACGGGGAACGAAGAGTACAACTACTTCATGGCTGTGTGCTTCCCCGATGACCAGCTGACGATCATCGACTACAACCGCGTAGTCAAGGATCTCAATGGCCTGACGAAGGAAGAGCCCTCCAGAAGCTGGAGAAGAACTTCATCGTCGAGGACAAGGGTACGGAGATCTACACGCCTAAGGGGCTGCACAACTTCTCCCTCTACCTCGGGGATCACTGGTATTCACTCACGGCTAAGCCCGGTACGTACGATGACAACGACCCCATCGGCGTGCTCGACGTGACGATCTCTTCTAACCTCATCCTCGATGAGATCCTCGGCATCAAGGACCTCCGCTCTGACAAGCGTATCGACTTCGTCGGCGGTATCCGTGGCCTTGGCGAGCTGAAGAAGCGCGTCGATAGCGGTGAGATGAAGTTTGCTCTCGCACTCTACCCTGTCTCTATGAAGCAGCTGATCGATATCGCTGACTCGGGCAATATCATGCCTCCTAAGACGACGTGGTTCGAGCCTAAGCTCCGCTCAGGTCTCATCATCCACGAGCTCGTCTAAGAGACTGCCCTCCTTTTCGCACCAGCCCCCGAAGCCTTCCTCCAGGGAGTCCTTCGGGGCTGTTGCTTTCCTCCTTCTACCACACCAAAAACGCATTCATCATGAGCTACACATTACCCCTTGGTGCGCCCATACGGCGTGCCCTTTCCTTGTCCCTCTCCCTTCTGCTTCTCGCTGGCTGTAGTGCCCGAGATAATGGCTTGCCTCTGCCTAATCCCCCAGCCTAAAGAAGGTCTCGTCGACCCTGCATCTCTCGGTACGTGCACCACGGAGCATTACCCTGCGCGGACTCGACGAAGAGGATCCGATGCTCCAGATCTCCACGCTTCACTTTGCCTTCTATTCGGAGGCGACTCAGCCTCCACCCAGCTCCGTGAGGTCAAGGTTACCTCGGCAGACCAGCTGAAGGACATCAATCTCTCCCTGCCCGAGGGGGCTTATAAGCTCGTCGTCGTGGCGAATGCCACCCGCCCGCTGCTGGAGCAGATAGCTATCGGCCGTCCGCTGAGTGCCGTCTCGGGCTACATGACCTCTTTGTAGATGGGCTCTCTACTGCTTCGGGCCTCGAAGCTCACCGTCTCCCAGCTCAATGAGCAGGGGGCGATCTCGGTGCCTGCCTCTGCCTTCGGAGCCTGATGCCTCAGCTGCAGGTGACTCTGGAGCCAGCTCTCGCACGCGTCTTCGTCTATGGTGAGCCCGAGCCCCCTCGGTGTCACACGGGGGAGTGCTCCTGCGGACTATCTGGTGACGGGTGTCACGCGCTATACGGCACCACTCCGTCCGTTGGGACTTCTACGCTCGGGCGCCAAGGAGACGGCGGGCGATGGCTCGGCTGCTGCAGACCGCTATCCCTCGAGCTACCTCTATGAGAAGTGGTCGACCGCAGCCCCGATGAACTTCGGCGAGTACCTCGCTCACTATACTCAGGATATGGTGCTCGGGAAGACCGCGGTGGTGCTCCCACGTGCTGCCTTCCTCGCGAATGAAGCTGCCTTCGATGCGGCACGTAAGAGTCAGCCTTATTACATCCGCGAGACGACCGTGCCTCCTACGGCCTACCTCGTTGGTGGTGTCCCCACGGTCATCCTGCGCTTCCCCATATCCCTGCGGGGCTTAGCCTGCAGGGCGATGAAGGCTGGTTCAGCTTCGATGGCTTGTACTATGCTGAGCATGAGCTACGCCAAATCATCAAGACGGGGAAGGCGGATAATGCACGCCTCCAGCAGGCTGTCCAAGAGGCTGCGCTGACGGAGGGCTCGCTGTCTGCACCCTTTGAGTCTCATGGGATCAGCTTCCACCATCGTGGCTACTGCTACTATACGATCCCCATCCGTCACTTCGATGATAGCGAAGCTCCCGAGAAGACAGCGCATGGGCGCTACGGGCTGGTGCGTGGCAATGAGTACCGCATCCATCTGACACGCATCCTGCGCCCAGGCTCTGCATTGCCCCCTGACCTGTCGAAGGATCAGCGCCCCCTGACTGAGGAGCGCGATCTGCGCTCCGTCGTGCATGTGAGGCCAGTCGTCACCCGTTCGCATGAGGCGCATCTGTAGCTGCTCGTATTCATCCGTGTAAAGTAAAGTATAAGCCCCGCACTCAGCATCAGCTGTGGTGCGGGGCTTTGCTCTATGAGTGGTGGGGATGAACCAGATGACGATTGTGTGCGTTATAGATAGAAAGCGGCCTCAGCTCGGAAGGAGGAAGAGCTGAGGCCGTACAATCCATGTGTATTTGTCAGGCGCTGGTCCGGTGAGGTGACCGTTAGATTTGAGGCACGATAAGATTGCTTCGAATTGGTATAACAAAGGTGTGAAGTTTCTGCGCAAAAAGCAAGTAATTTCGCGCCATGGAAAAACTTTAATCTCCCTTTACACGTGTCCCCACGGATATCCAGTAAAAGGCGGGTTTAATAGTAAAAAGGATGGGGTATCTCCATCCTTTTTTACGCTTTGCATCAGCGAGATAGGGCGATGTTTTGCCCAGAAAATACTAAAATATTTAGCGAAGGGTGTCCCAGCTTCATCGAATGGATGGAGTTGGGCTTTTCTATTGTGAAGGGATGGGAGCTCCTTGGAGTCCCCCCTTCTCACTCGTGCTTTTCTAAGGGTAAATAGCCCTTGTTTTCGGGGCTCTATGCGATGGAGGTATATGCCTTTGTGCAGGGGAGTAGGAGTAACCTATATTGGTCAGTGGGTGAACCTATATAGGTCCGTGCGCGAAGCAATATAGCTTACTATTGGTGACCTATATAGGTTCGCTCATTGACCAATATAGGTCGCACCACCCCCTTCTCGAGGGGCGGTGTGAAGCGTATGTGTGTGGGGGTGTGCGTGTGCTTTGCGCTGGTAGGCTGGGCGCAGAGCTGGTGGTGTTCTCGGGGAGGATGGGGATGCGGAGCTATTTCTTCAGCCCCTTGATGCGGGAGGGGTTCTGCTTGACGAAGTCTGCCCAGTTCTTCGTGGCGCCTGCAGAGGCGGAGCGTAGGGGAGAGGAGGTGAGGAAGTGGTGGCAGAGAGCGGCTGCGAGGCCGTCGGTGGCGTCGAGTTCGCGGGGCATCTGATCCTGTGGGATCTTTAGGTAGCGCTGTACCATGCCCGCGACTTGCTCCTTGGAGGCAGCTCCGTTCCCTGTGATGGCCTGCTTGATACGCATGGGGACGTATTCGGTGATGGGGATGTCGCGCGTGAGGGCTGCCGCCATCGCCACGCCTTGGGCACGGCCGAGCTTGAGCATACTCTGGACGTTCTTCCCGAAGAAGGGGGCTTCGATAGCCAGCTCGTCAGGGTGAAACTCATCGATGAGGCCCTGCACCCGCTCGAAGATGCGCTTGAGGCGGAGGTAATGGTCCTCGTACTTGCTGAGGCTGATGACCCCGAGAGCCAAGAGACGTGCCTCCTGCCCACGGACCTCGATGAGGCCGTAGCCCATGACGATGGTCCCGGGGTCGATGCCCATGATGATGCGCTCTGACATAGCTACTCCTTATATAAGGTATAGTTCGGTGGCAGGTGATTAGTCGACCACATGCATGATCGTGCTGAAGCCTAAGACCGCTTCGCCGAACTGCTTGGTGAGGAGATCGGCCAGGCGGAGCCCCGTATTCGAGAGGATGTCCTGCAGGTGTACCTCTCCCTCGGCGTAGAAGTGCAGGGCATAGGAGAGTGCCTCGGGGTGCTCTTCGTGGGGTACGATGCGGTGCAGGCGGGGGTGCTGCACGAGGCTATCAGCATGGAGTGCAGGGAGGTAAACCTCACGCATGAATGCGAGGAAAGCCTGCTGAGTCTGAGGGGCAAGGACGAAGGTCGTATTGTATAGGATCATCGGAATGGTCGTGGGGAAAGAGGGTGGTGAGTGCGAGATTTTTTTCGCTCTCTTATTGGGGCAAAGATACTTTGAAATAAAATATTTACTACCTTTGCACCGACAATGAAGATCAAGCGGATCTCGTCACACTTATATATATGGGGTATTAGCTCATCTGGCTAGAGCGCGACACTGGCAGTGTCGAGGTGAGCGGTTCGAGTCCGCTATACTCCACGCAGCTCTGAGGGTGCTTTACAGCCCCTTGTCTGTATAATACTGCGAAGGCGCACAAGAGGGTGCCCATGAGTAATGGCCCTCAACGACGCTTGTCTGCGGGGGATGACGGAAGAAATCCCCTGCGATCACGGTAGCTCAGACGTCTTGGCTTATTGCCGAAAACGGATTGTTGCCGTATATTTGCAGTGTTATTCATTACGAATTTGAAATCAATAACTAATTAACGTAAGAAAGAAAGATGAAGAAGTTTTTCGCATTCGCATTTGTAGCTGTAGCAGCTGCTTTTGCTTCATGTGCAGGTAACAACGAGCAGAACGCTCAGGACTCTACGGCTATGGACAGCGCTACGATGGTTGAAAGCGTAGTTTCTACGGTTGACAGCGCTGCTGGCGTTGCTGGCGCAGCTATCGACTCAGCTGCTTCTGCAGCTAAGGCTGCTGTTGACTCTATGGCTAAGTAAGCATAGGTCCGACCTATTGATTAGCCACGGGCACGATGTCTCCCTCGGAGATGTCGTGCCCGTGCGCCATTATAGGGGTCGAGGTGCCCTGCCTCTGGGTGGTCTTCGCCCTTTAGGCTATGGGCAAGATGCCGTATCTTTGTATAGCTAATAGGATAGATATGATCACAGTAGAGCGCTACCACGATATCAGTATGGGCCACCGTGTCGTCGGGCACGAGAGCAAGTGCCGTCATCTGCACGGGCACAACTATCGCATCCACTTCGTCTGCACGGCTCCCGAGCTCGATGGGGTAGGGGCGCGTCATTGACTTCTCCGAGATCAAGGAGCGTCTGTGCCAGTGGCTTGAGGAGAATTGGGACCACAAGATGGTGCTCTGGAGTGAAGACCCACTGCTCCCCGAGCTGCGCCGTCTGGTACCTGAGGATCTGTGCGTCGTACCCTTCAATCCTACGGCTGAGCAGATCGCCATGCACCTGGTCTCTGTCGTCGGGCCTCAGCAGCTCGAGGGGACAGGGATTACACTCGTGGCATGCCGCGTCGAGGAGACCCGTAAGTGCTCCGCTTCCTATCAGCTTTAGTGCCCCAAAGAAGCCGGGACATTGACTATCTTTGTAGATAGGATCGACTACTACCACACTATAACTAAGCAATGATGAACATCCGTACGTTAGCTTTACTTGCTATGGCGACCACCACCCTCGCGGTGACTGAGCTTCCCGCGCAGGAGCAGCACCGTAGCCCCACCCTCGAAGAATATACGCTCGGCTCGCCCAAGGCGCTCCGTCGTACCTCACTCCGCTCCCTTCGCTGGCTCGGTAGCGACTATGTGTACATCGATAGCACGCGCCTCATGATCGGCACGCCGACAGCCGCTCACCCAGAGAAGACCCTGCTGAGTCAGGATGAGTTCCTCGCGATCATCGGCGAGGCGACAAAGGGCGCGGGGGCTAAGTACTTCACGCCCTTCTCCGTCGTAGATGAGGGGCTCCTCATCCCCTTCGGCAAGAAGCATTACCTCATCGATCCACAGACCAAGAAGCAGCTCGCAGCCTTCGAGCGCGCTGGCCGTACTGAGCAGGCCTTTGCTCTGGCTCCTCGTGCTAAGCACGCTGTGGCTGTACGAGACAACAACCTCTTCCTCCTCCTCCCCGATGGCTCGTCGAAGCAGCTGACGACCGATGGCACGCCCACACTCGTCTACGGGCAGAGCGTGCATCAGAATGAGTTCGGGATCAATGGCGGGCTCTTCTGGAGCCCCGACGGGAGCCGCCTGGCCTTCTATCGCATGGACCAGAGCATGGTGACTCCTTATCCCCTCGTTCATATCAATACCCGCAAGGCTACCGAGGAGAAGCTCTATTACCCCCATGGCTGGTATGCCCAGCCACCACGTGACCCTCGGGATCTATGACGTGGCTTCGGGGCAGACCACCTACATCAAGACGGGTGAGCCTAAGGAGAAGTACCTGACGAATATCTCTTGGGCCCCCGACAGCAAGACGGTCTATATCGCAGAGGTCAACCGTGAGCAGAATCACATGGACCTCAAGGCCTACGACCCCTGCTACGGGTGACTACATCAAGACCCTCTTCTCGGAGCACAACGATAAGTACATCGAGCCCCAGTGGCCCATGCGCTTCATCCCTGGGCGTGATAAGGAGTTCGTCTGGCAGACGCGCCGTGACGGCTACACGCACCTCTATCGCTACAATGTCGATGGGAAGCTCCTCGGGCAGATCACCCGTGGCGAGTGGGAGATCACTGACTTCCTCGGCTTCGCTGACGGCGGTAAGACCATCGTCTACAGCTCCACACAGCTGAGCCCCATTGACCGTGTCATCGCTTCGGTCAGCATCGATGGTCGCAAGACGCACATCCTCACCCCACAGGCTGGCTGGCACGTCGGTCAGCTCTTCCGGACGGGAAGTACATCCTCGACACGTATGAATCGCTGAAGAACCCCCACGGAGAACCGCCTCCTCTCGGTGGCTACGGGCAAGCCTATCGCTACCCTCTACCAGTCGAAGGATCCCGAAGCTGGCTTCATCAATCCTGAGATCACCTTCGGTACGATCAAGGCTGCTGACGGCGTGACGGACCTCCACTACCGCCTCCTCAGCTTCACGAACTTCGACCCTGCGAAGAAGTATCCCACGATCGTCTACGTCTACAATGGCCCTCACGCTCAGCTCGTGCAGAACCGCTTCCATGCAGGCTGCCTCGGCTGGGACCTCTATATGGCTACGAAGGGCTTCGTCATCTTCACCGTTGATGGTCGAGGCTCAGCCCACCGCGGGCAGCCTTCGAGCAGGTCATCCACCGCCACCTTGGGAAGAATGAGATGGCTGACCAGATGAAGGGCGTAGACTTCTCAAGAGCTGCCCTTACGTCGATGCCGACCGCATCGGGTGGCTGGCTGAGCTATGGTGGCTTCATGACGACGAACCTCATGCTGACCTACCCCGATGTCTTCAAGGTAGGCTCTGCTGGTGCTGCTCACCGACTGGGCCTCGCTATGAGATCATGTACGGGGAGCGCTATATGGATAGCCCACAGGACAACCCCGAGGGCTACAAGGAGACGAACCTCTCCCTGCGTGCGGGCAACCTCAAGGGCCGTCTGCTCCTCATCCATGGTACCATTGACCCCACGGTCGTCTGGCAGCACACGCAGCCTTCGTCGATGCCTGTGTCAAGGCTGGGACGTATCCAGACTACATGATTTACCCCGAACATAAGCATAACGTCCTCGGGGTCGATCGTGTCCACCTCAATTATACGATGGCGCGCTACTTCATGGATCACTTGTAGTCGCCCACTCGCCATCATCCTACTTATTATCTTATCAGTTGTATGAACATTCTTCTATTGGGCTCGGGGGGGCGTGAGCATGCCCTGGCATGGCGCATCGCTCGCAGTCCCCTGTCTCGCAGCTCTTCATCGCGCCGGGCAATCCGGGTATGTCACTCTACGGTACGTGTATGCCGCGTATCGGGGTGACGGACTTCGCTGCCATCGCGGCCCTGATCCGTCGGGAGCATATTGAGCTCCTCGTCGTAGGGCCCGAGGTCCCCTTGGTCGAGGGGATCGTTGATTATCTGCATGGCGAAGCAGGGTCTGACGGACCTCCTTATTGTGGGGCCCGATGCCAAGGGAGCTCAGCTCGAGGGAAGTAAGGACTTTAGCAAGGCGTTCATGCAGCGCTACGGTATCCCCACTGCGGCTCACCGGACCTTTGATAAGTCTACCTCAGTGAGGCCATCGACTCACCCTCAAGACCCTCCAGCCTCCCCTACGTGCTGAAGGCTGACGGTCTGGCGGCTGGTAAAGGGCGTCATCATCAGCGAGAGCCTCGAGGAAGCCGAGCGGAGCTGCGTGGGCCCTCCGGGGCACTTTTGATCTGCCAGCACGCGTGTCGTCATCGAGGAGTACCTCCATGGTATCGAGTGCTCGGTCTTCATCGCTACGGACGGTAGTGACTGGCGCGTGCTCCCTGTTGCTAAGGACTACAAGCGTATTGGCGAGGGAGATACGGGTCTGAATACCGGTGGTATGGGCTCAGTCTCTCCCGTGGTCTTCGCTGACGAAGCCTTCATGCAGCGTGTCGAGGAGCGTGTCATCCGCCCCACTATCGAAGGCCTGCGTGCCGAAGGGATCGACTATCGTGGCTTCATCTTCGCTGGGCTGATGAACGTAGGTGGCGAGCCCCTACGTCATCGAGTACAACTGCCGTATGGGCGATCCCTGAGACCGAGTCGGTGATGCTGCGTATTGACTCCGACTTCGTCGATCTCCTGGAGCGTATGGCTCGTGGCCATCTCGGCGACTACCATCTCGAGGAGTCCTCTCAGTATGCTGCTACCGTCGTCCTCGTCTCCGAGGGCTATCCCGAGAGCTATGCTAAGGGGATCCCCATCAGTTATCCCCACGCACCGACCTTCGACTCGCTGCTCTTCCATGCCGGTACCTCGTGCGATGATTCGGGTCATCTCGTTACCTCGGGTGGGCGTGTCCTCACCGCCAGCTGTCTTGGCTCAACCCTTGCCGAAGCGTTGGAGCGCTGCTACAAACTCGCTGATCGCGTGCAGTACACCGGTAAGACGCTTCGTCGTGATATCGGTCAAGACCTCCTGAAGCTGTAGCTCCCACAGATAAAGATGCCTATGAGAAGGATGACTACTAACGGGTAGCCCCTTCTCGTAGGCATTTCTTTACCCTCTCCTCGTGAGGGTATCTCTGCCCTCCCACCAGCTATCCCCTTGATATGTCTCGCTTCACCTCTTCGCGACAGCGTACCAATTGGCTGGAGTTCACTCTATGGCTCCTCACCTTCCTCCTTGTGTACCTCCTCCCACCTGCTACGGGTGAGGTAGCTGAAGGGCGGTGTCCTCGTGCCGCTACTTCCCGTGGCGACGGCATGGACCTATCGTCTGGCTGGGCTCTTTGGTACTGGCTGGCTTCTCTGCCTTCGCTATCTATATCGGGGAATACTCCTGCTCATCGAGCGTGTGGAGCGTCCACTGCTGGTACTCTTCATGGTGGCGCTCTTCACGACGACGCCCCTATGGGTATCCTTTTCGGCGGGGCGCTTTATCTTCCAGCTCCTCATCCCTGCTTCTGAGCTTCGGCACGTATCAGGATACGCATCAGCCACGCGCCAGCCTCTTTATCGGCCTTCTTGTGGGTGTCCTCTCGCTGGTCTCCCTGTCTACCTCCTGCTGGTCCCCGTCATCATCTGGGGCCAATACCATCTGCGCTCCATCGCTTGGCGACCCATCATTGCGCTCCTCATCGGGGTGATCCTCCCGCTGTGGCTCTTCGTGCCCGTTCTTCTCTTGATGGGGAATGGGGCGCTGCAGGCCTATGGGGCTTTTGCGCTGAGAGCCTTCCCGCTCCCGATGCCCCAGGAGCTGAAGAGCTTTGAGGCCGTGCCCCTCGCCTCGTATGCCGTGGTGCTCGTCACCTCTTCGTCGGCTACCTGCTCTCATCGTCGCCGCTACTATCGGGAGAGTGTGCGTCACCGTGACCTCTTCTCGACGATGCAGCTCTATCCGCTCGTCCTCCTTCTCGCTGTGCCCTTCGTGGCTGGCGAATCGGCTGCACTCCTCCAGCTCACCCTGCTACCCATCGCCTTCCCTCATCGCGCGAGGGATGGGGATGCTCCCGCAGCGTATGGCACCTCGTCCCTGCGCTCCCATCCTTCTCGTCCTACTCCCTCAGCCAGTATCTCTATGCGCTGGGGTTCTTTGAGCTCTTTCGCCGGGTAGGCTAAGGAGCCCTATCATTTCTCCTATTCCTCTCCTCTATGCATAACCCCTAACAATGTACAGGTGGGGAGCCAAGTGCGCTTCCTCAATACGGTCGGGGGCGGGCGTGTGGCTCGCATCACCGCTGATACGGCTTGGGTCGAAGATGCCGACGGCTTCGAGATCCCCACACCGCTCAAGGATTGCGTCGTCGTCGAAGCGGGCGACACCTTCATCCCTGAGATCTCGTCCTCCGAAGATCATTCAGGAGAAGCTCCGTCAGGGGCGTACGGAGCCCTGCTGCTCCCTGCACCCAGCGAAGTGCGTCGCCCCTGCTACTCCTGCCCTCGCCCTGCTCGTCCCTCTGCGTGCTGGTGAGGATGAGCTGACCGTACAACTGGCTTTCTCCCGCAAGATCGTGCTAAGCTCGGGCTGACAAACTACGAAGCCTACCTCGTCAACTACAGCGGCTTCACCCTCTACTACGTCTATCTGAGTGCCGTGGGTACGGGCTATAAGGTACGCTCTACGGGTACGATCGAGCCTCACGGCGATACCTTCTAGAGGAGTTCGCCCCAGCTGATCTCAATGACCTCGAGCAGCTCGCCATCCAGATCCTTCCCTTCCATGACGGGGGATCACGAAGCTACAGAACCCCCTCTCGGTGCGCCTCAAGCTCGAAGTGACGAAGTTCTTCAAGCTCCATTCCTTCCGCCCCAACGACTACTTCACCGACGATGCGCTGATGCTCCCTATCGTAGAGCGTGGCGCTGAGCAGGCGCAGCCCGAGGGTGGACGCGTCTGCTTTTGGCCTCTGCCCCTGCAGACGAAGAAGGAGGACAAGAAGCCTGCTCAAAAGGCTGCGGACTCTGCTTCGCCGTGATGAGCCCTCTCGTCGTCGACCTCCATGCCTCGGAGATCCTCGAGACGACGACTGGTATGTCGAGCGCAGATATCCATGACTATCAGCGTGACTACTTCCACCGCACGATGCAGGAGCATATACGGGAGCGTGGGCGTAAGATTGTCTTCATCCATGGGAAGGGGGATGGTGTCCTCAGAGCCTCTATCGAGCGTGAGCTACGACGCAAGTACCCCACGTGCCGCTTCCAGGATGCGTCCTTCCAGGAGTACGGCTACGGCGCTACCCAAGTGACTATCGGCTAAGAGGCGGCTATGAAAGAGATCGAACGTAAGTTCCTCGTGACCCGCTGGCTTTCTCGCCGAGGCTACCGATGCGCTGCCTATTGATCAGGGCTACCTCCACTCGACACGCCCCACGGTGCGCGTGCGTCGCCGTGGCGATCAGGGCTTCCTCACTCTGAAGACGCCCTCTGATGCCAAGGGGCTGGTGCGTGATGAGTACGAATATGAGATACCTCTGGCGGATGCCGAGGCACTTCTCGAGCTGTGCGGAGGGCACCGTCTGAAGAAGACGCGCTACCTCGTCCCCTACCACGGGCATACGTGGAGGTCGACCCTTCGCTGGCCATCTCGAGGGATTCTGCCTGGCAGAGCTGGAGCTGAAGAGCGAAGATGAGACCTTCGACCTACCGCCCTGGGTGGGCAAAGAGGTGACGGGCGACCCTCGCTACTACAATAGTGCGCTGGCCTGAAGCAAACAATAATGGACTTAATTGGGTTAGTTCAGTATAGGACAGGGCGAATGCCCTCCCTCATTTGTCCGATTTAATCACGCCCAATAAACAATTACACAGATGAAGTACGAACTCATCCAACTCCCTTACGCTCCCAATGCCCTCGAGCCTGCTATCAGTGCAGAGACCTCTCTTCCACCACGGTAAGCACCTCGCTGGCTAGTGTCAATACGCTGAATGGCCTCATCGAAGGCACAGAATATGCTGAGCTCCCTCTGAAGAACTCTGTTCGCAAGAGCGAAGGTCCCTATCTTCAACAACGCAGGTCAGCTCCCTGAATCACAACCCCACTTCACGCAGTTCGGCCCCAACAAGGGTGGCTAGCCTACGGGTAAGCTCCCTCGATGCTATCGTAGCTAGGCGGGTAGCTTCGAGGCATTCCAGCAGGAATTCCTCACGGCTTTGCACCACGCTCTTCGGCTCTGGGCTGGGCTTGGCTCTGCTGCTAAGGCTGACGGCGAACTCGTCATCACGAAGGAGCCCTAACGGTAGCAACCCAGTCGTCCAGGGCCTCCGTCCTCTCTCGGTGTCGACGTATGGGAGCACGCTTACTACCCTGAGCTACCAGAACCGTCGTGCTGACCACGTCAAGGATCTCTGGGCGATCGTCGACTGGGACGTCGTAGCCAGCCGCTACTAATCGTAGACGCTTCTTTAATTTCTCGATACTGCCCCCCGCTCGCCTCTTTGGCTGAGCGGGGGCGAAGCCTTTTTATCGTGGGAGAGGGCGGCAGTGCGGAGAATTGTCGTAGCTTTGCCCGTGCAACAATTAATAGACACACTATGCAGCTGATCAAGAAGATTATCATCGGGCTCATCATCCTCGTCATCATCGCAGCGGTCGTCTCGCTCTTCTTCCTTAATGAGGCACAGCGTATGATCGTCGGTATGGCAGCAGGCCTCGGCGTCATCAACCTCCTCGGCGTCCTCTACTTCGTGCAGAAGAATGCTGACGGGCGGAGCGAGAAGCCCAAGCACTAAGGGATAGCCCCGACTGACAAAAGACAGTCCCCAGACGGCTCATCGCACCTCCGAGCGAGGTGGGAGAGCCGTCTGGGGCTTTTTCGTGTAGCCCGCATCCCGTGCAGGCTAAGGGAGGGCGAGCTAGTCGACGAGGCGCATGGGGGGCTTGACGACTTCGGCAGCGAGCTTACGGCCACGTACTACGATGTAGATAGGCGTGCCGATAGCGGAGAATTCCTTCTTCACATAGCCCATACCGATACCCGTCTTGAGGGTGGGGGACATCGTGCCGGAGGTTACTTCGCCGATGATGTTGCCGTCTGCGTCAGCGATCTCATAGTGTGAGCGGGGTACGCCCTTGTCAGAGAGCTTGAAGGCGACGAGCTTGCGCTGATGCCCTCGGCCTTCTGCTGCTCGAAGAATGCCTTGCTGGGGAAGTTCTTCTCGGGATGAGCTCGTGATCCAGCCGAGACCAGCTTCGAGGGGAGAGGTGGTGTCGCAGATATCGTTGCCGTAGAGGCAGAAGCCGACTTCGAGACGGAGCGTGTCGCGAGCGCCGAGGCCGATGGGGCGGATGCCTTCGGGCTTACCTGCTTCGAAGATAGCGTTCCAGATCTTCTCACCGTACTGGGGATAGAAGTAGATCTCGAAGCCACCAGCACCGGTGTAGCCCGTGTTGGAGAGGATGACCCTCAGGGCAGCCAGCGAAGGTGCCGACCTTGAAGGTGTAGTAGGGGATGGTAGAGAGGTCTACATCCGTCAGGCGCTGTAGGACCTGCTGTGCCAGAGGGCCCTGATGGCGAGCTGACCGACGTTGTCGCAGCTGTTCTCGAGGATAGCGCCAGCAGCGTTGTGCGACTGACACCAAGCCCAGTCCTTCTCGATATTAGCGGCATTGACGACGAGGGAGGTACTTCTCATCTTCGTAGTGGTAGACGAGGAGGTCGTCGACGATACCCCCTGTTCGTTGGGGAAGCAGGTGTACTGGATGTCACCGACCTTGAGCTTAGAGGCGTCGTTGGTGGTGATATCTGGATGAACTGAGGGCATTGGGAGCCCTTGACCCAGAATTCTCCCATGTGTGAGACGTCGAATACGCCGACACCCTTGACGACGGTCATGTGCTCCTCGATGATCCCCTGTAGGATACTCGATGGGCATATCATAGCCTGCGAACTCATGCATCTTGGCACCTAAGGCCTTGTGGATCTCGGTGAATGGAGTTGTCTTCATGTTGGTTGCTTTAATGTAGTTTGTGAGCTGTACTTGCACATCAAAGGTAAGGAGTTCTACGGAACTAACCTATATAGCTCGACATCCTAAAATATTATAGAAAAGGAGGGCATTTCAGCCCATCTCGGTGGGTGGCAAGGCGCTGTCTGTGGCGCCCTCTTTGTGTGGTCTCTTTGTGTCTCTTGCAGAGGGCAAACCGCCGTGTCGTATAAGGCAGTTTGATCTTCCTCGGTGAGGGGGGTGAACCTATATTGGTCGGTGGGCTGACCTATATAGGTCGATGGTATGTACCTATATTGGTCACGATGCGAACCTATATAGGTCAGCCCGCCGACCAATATAGGTCGCTATCGAAGAGGTGCGGTAAGCATTTCTCCTCCTCCGTGAGGGGGACTGAGCCCTCGGCTTTGTATTAGTCGTTGTAGTAAGGGGAATTGCTCTGAATTAAAAGGCGCCCTGCTTAGGGGCTATTCTTCGCTGTGTACCGCAGGGGGTAAAAGCGACCAGTACTGGTCAGCGATCGGACCAGTACTGGTCACCCCTGCAAGCAGTACTAGTCGCGACGTGAAGTAGTACTGGTCACTTCACCGACCAGTACTAGTTGAAAAACCGGCCTTGTAGAGGGCTGTCGCACAGATTCTGTGAGCGCCCTACTATATATGGTGGATTATCCGTTCCTTTACATAGCGTAAGTCTCTTCACGCGGAGGACGCGTCCTTCTATCAACAACCACACGCCGCCCACACTCCACGTGGGAAAGAGAATTAAGCAAAGAGAAGATAAGCCTATGAGACACATCCTACTTATCCTCCTCGCCCTTGCCTTTGGAGGAGTCCTCAGAGCCCAAAGTCCCGATGAGGCGTGGCTGGAGGGACCCTCGTCAGCAAGACGGACAAGACTCCCTGGTGAATGCCTTCGTCGTCACTGCGTACCGCCGACGGAGCGGATACGCCCTTTAGTGCGATCACCGATGAGAAGGGTACTTCTCCTCAGGCTACGACGGGTACGTATCGCCTTGCTGCCACCTTCGTCCAGCAGACCATCATCCTTCGCCCTTCGCTGGAGCTCCCTGCGGGGCGGCTCCAGCTGGGTACGCTTCCCGTAGAGCTGACCCGCGAGCTGGAGGCGGTCGTCGTAGAGGGAAGACTCCCTTGTGCGCTACGAAGGCTCGACCCTCATCTTCGGTGAAGCTGCCTCGCCAAAGCTCGTGGGGTAGTGTGCTGACGGGCTGAAGCTCATCCCTGGCCTGCAGATAGAGGGCGCCATAAGCTCAAGCTCTACGGCATCTCGGAGTTGGCGGTCTATATCGATGGTCGTCCCCAGCGTATGTCACAAGACGAAGTCATCGCCCTCCCGCAGGGGATGTCCGTGAGCGAAATCGCGCAGGTCGAGCTCATCCGTGAGCCAGGTGTCGAGTACAGCGGAGTGACGACGCCGATCCTGAATATCATGCGCAAGACGCGAGCCGATGAGGGTGTCAGGGGCTTCACCAGCCTTGTCGGTACTTACAATCAGCTCTTCTCCGAGCAGCTCTCTACTCGGGTCAATCTCAACTATGGTCGCAGCCGCTCCTACGTCTCCTACACGCTGGGGAATAAGCGCTATCGCGAGACCACGACCCTCTCCTCGGGAGTCGTCGATGACCTGCGTGTCGATCCCAGAGTCTCTCATCAGGTCGGTCTGGGTACGGACCTCACGCTGGGCAAGGGGCATTCCCTCGGGGCGCAATTCCTCGGGAACTATGCCGACGAGCGTCTCCGCTTCTCGCAGGGGATGAGCAATCGTATAAAGTGGTCGAACCTCTACGCCACACTCTTCCATACCTTCCGCGCCAGTCGCTGGAGCCTACAGACGACCGCCGAGGGCTCACGTGGGAGCTCTGACCCTACGCCGAGATCAGGGGCTATGGATGTAGCGACCAAGGATGACAACCGCTTCGCGCGTATCGCCCTGGACTGCACATCGCCTCTCGAGCATCTTCACACTCTACGCTGGTGCCGAGGTCAGCCGTGTAGCGGTAGACTCTCGCCTCACCAGTAGAGCGGACGAGCTGACGCTAAGAGAATGGAATATCGAGGGCTATACGAAGCTGGGCTTCCGTCTGCCGAAGGTCTCTGGCTTTGTGGGGCTACGCATCGCAGGTGAAGACCGCAAGGGAGCTTTAGGGCGGCGGCTTGGGGGACTTCTTCCGATCGGGCTCTGAGCTTCTCACCTCGCCTCCCTCCGCTATGCACCCGCCCGCGACCATGAGCTCTCCCTGACGCACCCTCCAGCTACACGCGCCCGAGCTACCGTGATCTCCTTGGCTATACCAGCGTAGCCTCGGCAGCCTTCCTGCGCAAGGGGAATTCTGCGCTGCGGACAGCATATCGCAGGGGCCTGAGTCTGAACTATACCTATATGCGGGCGGCTCAGCTGGAGCTCAGCCACACCGATACCGAGGATCCTATCGTAGAAGCTATACCCCCGATGTATGGGGGTGGAATCACCCCTGCGTCGGTACAACCTCGACTATAGCCGTACGCTCCGTGCACCGCTGGTCCTGCCCCTCCCGCTGGTTAGCCAGAAGAAGTTCAGCTGGCTGGCGCTCACCATCCCTCGCAGCCCAGCGCCAGTGGGATGCGGGGCAATCAGAGATGACGGACCACAGCGCCGCGCTCAACACCCAGTTCGTCCAGCACCGTCATAGCTTCAGTCTCCCTCGGATTGGACGGTCGACCTCGGTGTGACCTATTATAGTGGAGTGCTCTATGAGCTCTATCGCATCCAGCGCCAGTGGTGGATCGATGCTTCGGTGAGCAAGCGTATGGGCAACCTACGTGCTACGCTCTCCGCCCGTGACCCCTTCAATACGAATATCGCGCGCGGAGCTATAATCCGGTGGTCAACGGCCTGGCCTTCGAGCGTAATTGGCACAGCCCACGCCTGGAGCCGACCATCTCCCACAGCTGGGGAAGAAGAGCGTCAAGGCGCAGGATACGCGTGTGCGGTATGATGACCTGAGCGCCCTCACTACGGGGGCAAGCGAAGGGATGAATACCCCGCTCAGTGAGCCTATTAGCCGTATAAATACCGCCCTTACACTCCATCTAACAGAGCCGAGGGGATAGCGAAGCTGCTTTCGCTATCCCTCGCTCGCTATCCCGAAGTCTCCCCGCATATCGTGAGGCGGCGCAGGAGATTAAGGAGATTGAGTGAGCCTCAATAACCGCCCGGGAAAGAAGTTAGGTTACCACATACCACACGAGGTTTTCACCTGAATTTGCAAACTTGGTTGCAGTTCTTATTTTCGTACTTTTGCAGCGGGATTAAATGATTGGTTAGGGAAAGAGAACAAAAGATCAAAGTGATACGTATCATTACGAGTATCGTTTTGCTAATGGCGACATATATTCCGGCTATTCCGGAAGAGATTCGCATCGGATTATGTGCCATCGCCTATGTCATAATCGGTGCGGACATCGTTTATGCCGCCTTGCGTAATTTGTGCAAAGGGCAGTTTTTGGGTGAGAGTTTCCTTATGACTATTGCGACCGTCGGAGCATTTGTCATCGGAGAATACCCCGAAGCAGTGGCAGTGATGATGTTCTATCAGATTGGGGAACTTTTCTCCGATATAGCGGTGGATCGAAGCCGGGCTTCGATTGCGGCATTGATGGATATCCGTCCGGATTATGCTAATATCGAGAAAGAGGGAAGTCTAACACGAGTGTCTCCATCGGATGTCCCGGTCGGTAGTATCATCGTAGTGAAACCGGGAGAGAAAATACCATTGGACGGGAAGATAATCTCCGGAAGTACGACTCTCGACACGGCGGCGTTGACCGGTGAAAAGCCTTCCGCGTGAGGTTTCCGAAGGCGATACCGTTATCAGCGGAAGCCTGAATCTCACAGGTGTTCTGCATATCCGTACGTCGGCGACATTTGGAGAATCGACCGTTGCGAAAATCCTCGATTTGGTAGAAAATGCGGATACAGGCAAGGCGAAGAGTGAAAAGTTCATAACCCGTTTCGCACGCTATTATACACCCGCTGTCGTGGCTGTGGCTGCATTGCTCGCCTTGGTCCCTCCGCTGATTGTGGGCGGCGAATGGCTTGTCTGGTTAAACCGCCTCTGATTTTTCCTGGTGATTTCCTGCCCCTGCGCACTGGTCGTGTCTGTCCCTGCTGACGTTCTTTTGGCGGAATAGGTGGAGCATCAAGAAAGGGCATTCTCGTAAAAAGCTCCAACTATCTGGAAATGATGGCGCATATAAAAACAGTCGTGTTCGACAAGACCGGGACTCTGACAGAAGGCAATTTCTCGGTCACTGCCGTATATTCCCAAATGATGTCGGAGCATGAGCTTATAGAATTGGCTGCATTGGCGGAAAGTTTTTCTGACCATCCCTTGTCGGCATCGATACGGGATGCCTGCACCTGCCATTGGACAAAAACAAGAGTGACCGGTTATGAGAACATTGCAGGCGAAGGTGTCAGACAATCATCGACAATCGTAAGGTTTATGCCGGAAACGAAAAACTTATGTCGCGTGCCGGTGTGCCCCCAGTCATGCGAAAAAGATAGGTACCATTGTCCATATCGCCGTAGACAGCGTTTATATGGGACATATCGTCGTTTCTGATAACCTAAAGCCGCAATCCGCCGAGACCATCGCAAGGCTGAAAGCCTCCGGAGTTGGGAAAACAATCATGCTTACGGGCGACCGCAGTGATGTGGCTAAAGATATTGCTGGAAAAGTGAACATAGATGAGTTCCATGCCGAACTGCTGCCGATAGACAAGGTGAGATTTGTCGAAGCACTGCGCAAAGAACATGCTCGGTCTCCCATCGCTTTTTGTCGGCGACGGCATCAATGATGCTCCGGTCATCAAACTTGCTGACATAGGCATTGCCATGGGAGCTGTCGGCAGTGACGCCGCTATTGAAGCGGCCGACATCGTATTGATGAATGATAATCCTATGAATATCGTCGAAGGGATGATGATAGCGCGCAAGACGTTAAGCATAGTGAAACAGAACATCGTATTCGCCATCGGCATCAAACTCCTGATGTTGCTGTTGGGAGCGTGGCGTTGTCAACATGTGGGCTGCCGTGTTTGCCGATGTAGGTGTTACCACTACTGCCATACTCAATGCGTTAAGGAGCATGCGTGTCAGCAATGTGCACGCCTGGAGCTGACCCTCTCCTACAGCTGGGGGAAGAAGAGCGTCAAGGCGCAGGATACGCGTGCACGGTATGATGACCTGAAGCGCCTCACTACGGGGGCAAGCGAAGGGATGAATACCCCCGCTCAGTAGTCTATTAGCCGTATGAAATACCGCCCTTACACTCCGTCTAAATAGAGCCGAGGGGATAGCGAAGCCTGCTCGCTATCCCCTCGCTCGCTATCGCGAAGTCCCCCCGCATATCGTGAGGTGGCGCTTTTTCTTGCATAGAGTAGCTGTGGCTCGGGGGCTTTGCGCACAGAGGGCGCGACAGCACGATATGTGCATTTTGTCTTAGCTTTGTAGTACCTATTGATAATATGTAGGGGTGTAGCCTTTCCCCCGAGAGCACCGCACCCCTATCCCAATGATGTGACCGATATGAATAGAATCATCAGCCGCCTTACCGCCCTGTCGGCAGCAGCCCTTCTGATGCTGCCCAGCTGCCTTGGTAAGGGAAAGAACACCCCGACCTGCCATCAATCAAGCCCCTCTCCACCCTCACGGGTAAGGTAGAGAAGCGCGTCATCACCCGTCTCTCTGCAGCAGGCACCGAAGAGGAGCGCACCGAAGAGGTCTACCGCCGTAGGGGTGGCCTTCTGACGAAGGTCGTCTATGGCATCCCCGCTTCGGGTGGCAGTCTGCAGCCCATCGAGACGACGACGAATACCTACGACGAGCAGGGCTACCGCGTCAGCGAGGTCGTCGAGAAGCTCACCGCCACCGGTACGAAGGAGCGCACCGAGACGAAGTACACCTACCGCCCCTTCTCTCCGCAGGTCAGCTACGTCAGCAACTACAAGGAATATGACTCCCAGGGGCGTCTTGTCGCTGACGTGACGCATGAGCTCGAGGGCTCGCGCCTGAGCCGTGTCATCCGCACCGTCTATGATTATTCTGCTGGAGGGGCTAATCCCAAGGAGACCGTCCTGCGCACGAACTACACCTACATGGAGCCCATCATCGAGTCCCGCACCTTCACCCTCGTCACCGACCCCAAGGCTGTCGGCGGTACGGGCGCGCTCTACCACGAGCAGGCGCGCATGCGTGTGGACTACTACGGGCGTAAGCTCTTCGAAGAGATCCACACCTTCGACACCTCGGTGGGTGTAGCTAGCAGGACCTCAAGAAGCCCAATGGCGCTACCGTCTCGATCTACACCTATGGCGATACGGGCGACATCATCCGTGAGCTGCAGAGACCCACGGCCCCCTGTACGCAGGCTGAGTATGATGCCGACAAAGAGCACAAGCTCCCCTGCTCAAGCTCATCGACCGCTACTACTACGAGGTGAAGTATACCCAGACCAATACCGAGGGCTTCCCCACGAAGATGGAGGTCACCGTCGAGAAGGGTGTCGCTAAGACGAAGACTACCTACACGGCGAATATCAGCTATACGTACTTCGCTGATCCCGCGCCTAAGAACTAATCCCCCTTCCCTCCGTCTAACCCGATCAAATAAGTATATCCCTACGTGCGAATAGATATCCTCACCGTCGTGCCCGAGCTCCTCGAGAGCCCGCTTCAGCACTCCATCGTCGGCCGTGCCCAGCAGCAGGGCTTCCTCGAGCTTCATGTCCACAATATCCGTGACTACGCTACGAATAAGTGGCGCCGTGTCGATGACTATCCCTTCGGGGGAGGCAGGGATGATCCTGCAGATCGAGCCGATCGACCGCGCTATCGCCGACCCTCAAGAGCCAGCGCCACTACGATGAGGTGATCTATACTTCGCCCGATGGGGAGACCTCGATCAGGGCATTGCGAACCAGATGAGCCTGCAGGAGAACCTCATCATCCTCTGCGGCCACTACAGGGGATCGACCAGCGCATCCGTGAGCACCTCTATCACACGTGAGATCTCTGTCGGGGACTACGTCCTCACGGGTGGTGAGCTACCAGCTGCTATCATGGTGGATGCCGTGGTGCGCCTACCGCCTGGCGTCATCGGCGACGCGGAGAGTGCGCTCTGACACCTTCCAGGACGACCTCCTCGCGCCACCCATCTACACCCGCCCCGCCGACTACAAGGGGTGGAAGGTACCCTGACGTGCTCCTCAGTGGTCACGCCGCCCGTATCGAAGCGTGGAAGATGGAGTGCGCCCTCGAGCGTACGAAGCGCCTGAGACCCGACCTCACAAGAAGCACTTGGGGCAGAGAAACAGCTAATTAATTCCCTAATTTGCCCTTTAGGATGGGTCACTACGGAGGACCTCGGTAGGAAGCCCGCGGCCGCACCCTCTCGTGTGCCCGTCGCTTCGCTTTTAGATAAGTCACTAAATAACACACTATAATCGAAGAATCATGGCTTTGAAGTTTATCACAGCTGACGAAGCAGCCGCACTCGTAAAGGACGGCGACAACATTGGTTTCAGCGGATTTACCCCGCAGGGTTGCCCCTGTCGTACCTGAGCTATCGCTAAGCGCGCCGAAGAAGAGCACGCTGCAGGCCGCCCATTCAAGGTGGGTATGTTCACTGGTGCCAGCACGGGCGACCGTCCTCGACGGCGCACTGGCTCGCGCAGGTGCAGTTAAGTTCCGCACGCCCTACCAGTCGAACAAGGATATGCGCAACGGCATCAACGCCGGTGAGCACCCTACTTGATATGCACCTTCGATGCTCGCTCAGGAGCTCCGCGATGGCTTCCTCGGCAAGATCGACGTCGCTATCGTCGAAGCTGCTGACGTCACCGAAGACGGTGAGATCGTACCCACCTCTGGTGTCGGTATCCTCCCCACGATCTGCCGCCTGGCGGACAAGATCATCGTCGAGCTGAACGACAAGCACCCCAAGGAAACCGCGTATCCATGACATCGCTGAGCCTCTTGATCCTCCTCATCGCCGTGATATGCCCGTATATAGCCCCAGCGATCGCGTGGGTCAGCCCTTCGTGAAGGTCGACCCTGCTAAGATCGTCGGTGTCGTCCGCACGAGCGAGCCCATCGACGAAGGCGCCTTCGCCCCTCGATGATGTCACGAAGGCTATCGGTGACAACGTGCTAAGTTCCTCGTCTCTGAGATGGAAGCTGGCACGTCTGCCCAAGGAATTCCTCCCTGCAGAGTGGTGTAGGTAACGTGGCTAACGCCGTCCTCGGTGCTCTCGGTGACAACAAGCAGATCCCTGCCTTCGAGGTCTACACCGAAGTCATTCAGGATGCTGTCATCGAGCTGATGAAAAGGGTCGCGTGAAGTTCGCCAGTGGCTGCTCACTCTTGTGACGCGCCCCTGTCATCCAGGAGATCTACGGCAACCCTCGACTTCTTCAGGACAAGCTCCTGCTGCGTCCCCAGGAATACTCTAACAATCCTGAGATCGTCCGTCGTCTCGGTGTCATCACCATCAATACGGCTCTCGAAGCTGATATCTCGGTAACATCAACTCCACGCACGTCAACGGTACGCGCATGATGAATGGTCTCGGTGGCTCAGGCGACTTCTGCCTCGCACGGCTATCTCGATCTTCACCACGCCTTCACCGCCAAGGACGGCAAGATCTCTGCCTGCACCTATGGTCTCGCACCTCGACCACAGTGAGCACTCTGTGAAGATCATCATCACCGAGTACGGTATCGCTGACCTCCGTGGCAAGAGCCCCCGCCAGCGTGCTGAGGAGATCATCGAGAAGTGCGTACACCCCTGACTACAAGCAGCTGCTGCGTGACCACCCTCAACCTCGGTGTGAAGGGTCAGACGCCTCAGTGCCTCGATGCTTGCTTTGCCTTCCATCAGGAGATCGCAGCTCGGGTGATATGCGCAACGTCGACTGGTCTAGCAGCAAGAAGAACTAAGCCCACCCGCATAGCTCTGTTAGTGCTGCCGCCCCGGTGCTCCTCTTGACGGAGGAGTGCCGGGGCGGCGGTCGTTTTGTCTGTATGTAGAGGGTGGGGTAGCGTGCGGTGCTACGGATGCTTAGTCGCGGATGAGCGGCATCGTCGAGCAGCGCAGGAGGCCACCCATCTCGAGATCTCCTGATAGGGCACTCTTCGACGGTCATACCCCACGCCTCACGCAGGTGGGCATTGAGTCGGGTGAAGTGACGGTCGCTGATGAGGGCATTGGGCGAGAGGGAGACGACGTTCGTACTCATATAGTAAGCTTTCTTCGGGGTGACGCCGAAGAGGTTGTCACGGCTGAAGATCTCCTCGACGAGGGCGACATCGCGCCATGGAGGAAGCCTCACGATAGATGAGTGCGCGGCCACGGCTCACGGGCTGGAAGGCGCAGTCGAGGTGGAGGACGGACTTAGGCAGGCTCGCGGTCGCTTGCGTAGCTCGATGGGTACGACACGCTCGGGGGAAGCGCTCGCGAAGAAGTCGATAGCGTAGCTGTTCGTGCGGGCGGTCTTGAGCTGGAGTAGTCGTCGCCGAAGTACGCCCCTGACGAAGAGGATATCGTCATAGAGGAGTACGTCGCCACCCTCAGTGGACGGCCTCGGGAGGGACTCGATATGTGCGGGTCGATGAGGGGAAGATCGAGCTGGCAAGGCTTCGGTCTCCTGCTCGCGGTCGGGTATGAGATTGAGATGAAGAGGGTGTCGTCGATGGTGAAGGCTACGTCACGGGCGAAGACCTGGTTGTAGTCGGTGAGTGGGGCGGGCGCAGCGTGCGGACACCGTAGCGATCGAGGACGTCGAGGACGCACTGCATCTCGTGCCGTACATCGGCTTTGCTGGGAAGATCCCCGGCTTACGGCTTCATAGCTCTTGGCATCATAGGTCTCTGGAGGGTGGGGGATGGGGCCCCAGACTGTCGGGGAGTCCCGAGGACGACAGCTCGCAGGCGAGCCGTCTCGTTGGTGACATGGGGGATGATCCGTTCCATAGGTATTTGTTTGATAGTCGGGGAGGCTGGGCGTCAGCTTCCCCTCGTTGTTACAAATATAACGATTCTACGCTGGATTCCCTTGCGCTATGCTGGGGACTCAGCTCGCCTCGGCGGGGTCTCTGGATGTTTTGCACTATTTGCTTGTTTTTTTCGGGCCCTTCGCATCGAGCTCTCGTGAGGGCGATAGGAGGATCTTTTGAGGATGGTATTGCGACCCTATATTGGTCGCTGGTCGGAACTCATATTGGTCGCCGCGCGACCAATATAGGTCGCAGAATGGAGCAATATAGGTTGGCTCGGCGACCAATATAGGTCACGGCGCGAACCAATATAGGTTACTTTTTCCCTCCATAAAGGGGTGAATCGGGTAGCTATATATGGGGGCTGTGTGAAATTGTACATAGGCTCCGGGGCGTGAGTCGCGGAGTGTCAAGAGTCATTGCGATGCCTCTCAGTGGGCTGGCTGGTGCTGGTTATTAGGCGTTTGAATCCTCTGTGCGAGGAGAGAATAGCTCTGCATGATGCGTACGACGAATTTATTTATGTAGGTATTATGATTTAGTGTTTTTTTGCTGTCTTTGCATCGAATTTTAGATGGTTCCTCGGCCATGTATGCTATATGAAAAGCCTCTGCCTCCTGGACAAGTGGTCTACTCTATAGGCTTGCTGAGTGCAGACGAGAAGGCTCTGAATACCAAATTTTAGCTCAACTCAAATTAGATCATATGAACGTAAACAAACTCCCCTACGAAGCCCCTGTGGTTGATCCTTTCAAGCTCTCTGCAGCTTCTATGGATATCTGTGTCCAGTTCTCTAGTGATGCAGACTTTGATGACTTCTGAGGAAGGCGAAGCTCTCTAGTAAAGACGCCTCTTCATCGTGATTTTTGAATTAAAACCCTCTTGACCCAGACTAAATGAAGCTTTAATCTACTCACTCGTTACTTTCCGCTCTGTGGTCTCTTCCTTCTCGGCTCTTGCGCCAAGGACGAACCCCAGTTGGAAAAATCGATACGGAGGCAGTCGATAATGCCCCCGCGCCATCGTGCCTCTCCAGCTCGATGCTGAGGTGTGCATTCGTCGATCCTCAGATCGCTACTGCACCCTTCCTTAGGGTGTGGGACTGATGGCTATGAGTAGATAGGTAAAATACTTAACTTTGTGTGAGGAATTTTTTCTCTATTTGTCATAGAACGATAAGCTATGAGTAAGCATCCCTTCCGCGGATGGGCGTGGCGCTGGTCACGCCCTCTCACCGAATCGCAAGAGGTCGACTATAAGAGCCCGGAGCGCCTCCTCGAACATCTGCTCCGTGATGGGGCTACGGACTTCATCGTCATCCACGGACGACGGGTGAGTCGCCCTGCCTCACGCGTGAGGAACGCTAGCGAGTCACCGACCACATCATCGAGCAGGTCGCAGGTCGCCGTCCGCTGATGGTCGGCCTTGGGGGCACAATACCCGTGAGACGGCAGAGCGCCTTCGTGAGCTTGACCCCCGTGGTCTCGGGTCCTCCTGTCGTGCCCTACTACAACAAGCCTTCGCAGGAGGGATGTACCGCCACTCGCCCACCTGGCCGAGGCGAGCCCGCTTCCGCTGGTGCTCTTACAACGTGCCGGGCGCGCTGGGGGTGAATATGGCACCCGATACCGCCGTGCGCTTGGCACGTGACTTCGATAATATCATCGGGATCAAGGAGGCTTCGGCCATCCCTCAGCAGGCGGCGCAGATCACTGCGTGCGAGCTGCCCGAGGACTTCTGTCGTCCCTCAGGCGATGATGCGCTCACCGTGCCCTTCATCCAGAATGGAGCTGTGGGCGTCATCTCCGTCGTGGGCAACGCCTATCCCTGTCTCTCTCTCACCTGACGCACCTGGCTATGGAGGGGCGTATCAATGAGGCGGACATGATCCAGACAGAGATGCGCGCCATCAATACCCAGCTCTTCCAGGAGGGCAATCCCGTCGGGATCAAGCGCCCTGTCTCACCTTATGCGTCTCATCGACAGCAAACAGCCTGCGCCTCGCCCTTGGTCGCTGCGAGCTCTGAGCCTCCGAGCGCCTTGACTTGACGCGCAAGGCTCTCGACATCTATGCCTCCCCACCTCTTTGCCTAGCTGAGCCTCGACGACAGAGATCAGCGACAGCTATTGGACGCTCGCCGAGCCCAGCGAAGGCGAGTACTCAGAGAAGAGAAGTAAAGTTCCTCGCCTACGCCTATCCCGTGACGACCGAGGAGGAGGCGCTGGAGCGTGGCGCGAGTGCGTGCCCGCTACTACGATGCCCGTCACGTGCTGGGCTTATCGTCTGGGCCTCACAGGCGAGCCCTATCGCGAATGACGATGGCGAGCCCTCGGGGACGGCAGGTGATGCCCATCCATGGTATCCTTGTCTCGCTGGGGCTGACAGAGGTCATCGTTCTGTCGTCGCGCTACTTTGGTGGCGTGAAGCTCGGCACGAGTGGCCTCATCGAGGCGTATCGCTAAGCTGCCCTTGCAGCCCCTCACCGATGCACCCCGCCGTGAGTGCATCCTCACTGAGCGCATCCGCCTGACCTTCAGCTATGAGCTGATGGGTCCCGTGATGCGTATAGTCAAGGAGACCGAAGCGCGTCCTTGTGCAGGACTTCAGAGAGTCCTGCTTTCCTTGAGCTCGAGCAGCGCCAGGGCTGTGCTGCTGAGCTACGCTCGCGCCTGAGCAACTCTATGGGGTGACCCTTCTCCCCGAAGCCTCCTGACTCCACCCATTCCGAAGAATAGTATATCCCAATTAATAGATGGAAGAGAATATACCCACTCCTGAGCCGGAGGCTAGGAATAACCCACTGACGACGTCTCGGAGCTCAAGGCGAAGTCCGTCTCGGCTTTTGGCTGGTCGACGATCCAGCAGATCGTCGGGCGTGTGACCACCTTTGTGGTGAATCCTCGCCTTGGCTCGCCTTCTCGTGCCAGAGGACTCGGTACGCTCGCCGTACTCGGGGATCTTTCCTCGCTATCTCCACTCAGCCTCGCTGACATTGGCTTCGGGAGCTGCTGACGCGCCGGAGCGTGTCGATGATGCCGACCTTCGACGATCTTCTACTACAATATCGGGATGAGTAGCCTGCTCTACCTCATCCTCTTCATCGCAGCACCGTGGATCGCAGACTACTCGCAATCCCATCTTAGTGTCTGTCCTGCGTGTGATCTCGCTGAGCGGGTCATCAACTCGCTGCAGGTATCCAGGCGATCTTGGTCTGGCGTCAGATGGAGTTCCGCAGACATGCTTATTCAGCTCGCTACGGGCGTGCTGTCTGGGCTGACGGGTATCGGATGGCTTTACTCGCTATGGCTACTGGGCTCTGGTGGGTATGGGACTTGCCAACTCGATCGTGCGCCTCATCGGCTACTGGTGCTCGTCCCCTGGCGGCCTGCTGATCTTCAGCATGGAGAAGCTCGCTTTCACTTCGGCTATGGCTCGCGATGGTCGGCGCTGGGATGATCACCACGCTGTACAACAACCTGATGACGATTCTTATCGGGCGCTACTTCTGCTGTCGATCCCTCGGGCTCTATGGCAATGCCAATGCCCTGTATATCGTCCCTGTCTCGGTCATCGCTGACCCCATCAACAAGGTGACTTTCCCCGTCTTCGTGCGCTTCCAGAATGATAGGAGCGCCTCGTGCGTTATCGTCGTGTGATGCGCCTCCCTATTCCAGCCTCTCTGTCCGCTGATGATGGCGCTGGTCGTGCTGGCTAATCTCTATCACTTCTTCCACGGGGATAAATGGATGGCGGCTGCACCTTACTTCCAGATCCTCTGTATCTGCGGATTCTTTTCCCATCAACCCCTATAATATCAATCTCCTTGAGGCCAAGGGCCGCAGTGACCCTGCACTCCGTCTGGAGATTATTCGGCGTATCATCGGGGTCGCTGCAGCCTTCATCGGCTTGCAGTTCGGTATCTACGGGCTACTGTGGAGTACGGCGATCACGCAGGTCATCTACCTCTTTATCAATAGCCATTACCGGGCGATTCATTGACTATCCCCTCGGTCAGCAGCTCGCTGAGCTCTTTCCCTTGCGCTGATGAGTGCTGCGGCTGGTGGCGTCCTCTGGGCACTTGATACCTATGCATTATCATCACTTGCCGACTTTTGGCGTTTATCTATTGGGAGTACAGTATTAGGGCTGACCTATCTACTCTTGGTCTACCTCTTTGCCCGTGAAGACTACTCTCTGTGTGGGGTCTCGTGCGCCACTATGTGCTGCGTCGTCCCGCCACCCAGTCCTGACAAATTGTTATCTTTGTAGCCATTGGTCTACAATACATTGTATCACGTCCATAATCATAGAATGAGAATTATGAAGAAGATCATCTTGGCCTCTCTGGCACTTGTGGCAGTTGCTTCGCTGAGCTCCTGCGGTGCGAAGAAGAGCGCTTATCGTAAGGCCTACGAGCAGGCTAGCAGCGTGAGGTCGCTACTCAGAGCACCACGCCAGCCGTACAGTATGAAGCTCCCTGCAGCTGCTCCTGCTGTCCCTGTGACCGTACGCAAGGAGCGTGTCACGACTTACCAGGGCGAAGATGCTACCCGTCTGAAGGCTCATAGCGTAGTCGTAGGTAGCTTCCAGAATCCTACGAATGCTCGCAATCTCAAGGATCGTATGGTCCAGGCTGGCTACAGCGCCGTCCTCGCTACCAACGACGTAGGTATGCTGCGTGTCATCGTAGCCAGCTTCGATACGCGCGAAGAAGCTGTTGCAAGCCGTGACGCTATCAAGCGCTCGCTTTGCTCCTGACTTCAGCGATGCATGGCTCCTGGAAAAACGATAACTAATCAGACTTTTATAGCCCCTCGCCCCAATCCCTGGGGCGGGGCCACCTATATCTATATGGAGATACTCACAGAGCTACTCGTACGTGAGCACAATACCTTCGGTATCGATGCCCAGGCAGACTGGTTCATCCCCTTCGCCAGCATCGAGGATCTCCAGCTATTGAGCCGTGACGAGTACTTCCAAGAGTGTCGCTGTATCACTATTGGTGAGGGAAGCAACCTGCTCTTCCTCACCAATTTTCATGGGATCGTACTACACTCGGTGATCCAAAGCATTGAGCGTCTCGCTGAGACGGCTGATACGGTCGACCTCCCCGTCGGCTCAGGCGTCAGGGGACGACTTCGTAGCCCAGATGGCCGAAGCCGAGCTCTGCCGGCGTCGAGAACCCTCCCTCATCCCAGGCGAAGTCGGTGCTGCCGCCGTGCAGAATATCGGTGCCTATGGCGCTGAGATCTGCGAGGTCATCCGCAGGGTGCACACGGTGCATCGTCGTACGGGTGAGGTGCGTCACTTCGCTGTCGAGGAGTGCAACTACAGCTATCGCCATAGCTTCTTCAAGGAGCCCGAGGCGGCTGACTACATCGTCACGCACGTCCTCCTTCGCCTCTCCAAGCACCCCCATCTGAAGCTCGACTATGCTGACCTCCGTCAGCGCGTGGAGGCTCGCACGGCGACGCCTACCGCCCGTGATGTACGTGACGAGGTCATCCGCATCCGCCAAGAGAAGCTCCCTGACCCGAAGGTCTTGGGTAACGCTGGTAGCTTCTTTATGAACCCCATCATCTCGGCCGAGGCTTTTGAGCGCCTTCGTGAGGCTTATCCCGAAGCACCGCACTACGATCTCCCCGACGGACAAGTGAAGGTCCCTGCAGGCTGGCTCATCGACCGTTGTGGTCTCAGGGTTATCGTCTCGGACATGCCGCCGTCTATGAGCGTCAGGCACTTGTCCTCGTCAATGCTGATGGCGAAGCTACGGGGCAGGACATCGCTCGCTTGGCAGAGTATGTGCAGGAGCAGGTCGCAGAGCGCTTTGGCCTACAGATCACCCCTGAGGTGAGGTACATCTCTTAGATAGCCACCCTTCACCTCGCTGCTTATTCACCTAACTACTGCTCTACCACGCACCCACTCTCACTCGATAGAGAAGGTATCCCTTTGCCGTGGTAGCCTCCCTCCTCACTTACATGAAGGTAATTCTTCTCGGTACGGGCACCAGCACTGGTATCCCCGAGGTAGGCTGTGGCTGCCCTGTGTGCCATAGCTCGGATGCCCGTGACCGTCGTCTGCGCACCTCTGCCCTCATCATCACCGAGGGCGGGAAGCGCATCCTCATCGACTGTGGCCCTGACTTCCACCTACTGCAGTTACACGTCTCGGTATCGATCGTATCGATGCGATCCTCTTGACTCACGAGCACTACGACCACACGTTCGGTCTGGACGATGTACGTACCATCGCGTGGCGTCAGGATATCCCCATCTACGGCCAGCAGCGCGTCCCTCGACTCGGTGCGTACTCGTATGCACTACGTCTTCAGTGACCATCCTTACCCAGGGACGCCTCGCTTCACCCTCTGCCCGATAGAGGAGGGGAGTGATGCCTCCTTCGAGCTCTTCGGTGAGCGTGTCACGCCCATCTCTCTGGCGCACGGCTCGCTACCTATCGTAGGCTATCGTATCGGCGAGGTGAGCTACATCACCGATATGAAGACCATCGAGCCCAGCGAATGGGCTAAGGTCAGTGGCTCACAGCTCCTCGTCATCAATGCCCTGCGCTATCAGCGTCCGCACCCCAGCCACCAGTCGGTGGAGGATGTCGAGCGCCTGCTACCTGAGCTTGCCGTTCGCCCCAAGCTGACCCTTCTCACGCACCTCTCACACCATGCCCCTTCGCATGCCCAGCTAGAGGCGATGCTCCCCGAAGATCTGCAGCCTGCTTACGACCAAGAGTATCGTGGTCGACGAAGGGACCCCGTATCCTCCCTCCCAGAGTAGTGTAGAGCCCCTATAGCTACTCGCGACATGGGGCGTATCGCCCTATGCCGATGCGTGGGCACTGCAGAAGGAGCTCTTCAGCCCAGCTAAAGGCTAGCACGAGCACCGCCCCACGGAGTCCTTCCTCCTCTTCTGTGAGCACAATCCCGTCTTCACCATGGGCCCCATGCCGATGCGACGAATATGCTGATGAGCGAGGACTTCCTCCGTGAGAATGGCTACGACTTCTTCTCCGTCGAACGCGGAGGCGATGTCACCTACCACGGCCCTGGGGCAGATCACTGGCTATCCCATCCTCGATCTGGAGCGCTTCGGTCTCGGGCTGAAGGCTTTATATCGAGCTGCTGGAGCAGTCGGTCATCGAGCTTCTCGCCTTCTTCAAGATCAAGTCGGGCTGAAGGACTGCGCTACGGGTGTCTGGCTCGATGTCGGCGATCCCCAGCGCGAGCGTAAGATCTGATGCTATCGGTGAAGAGCAGCCGCTACGTCACGATGCACGGCTTTCGCCCTCACTGTCAACACCGACCTCGCTCCCTTCCAGCTCATCAATCCCTGTGGCTTCAAGGAAGGCAAGGTCGCCTCTATCGCTGGCGAAGTGGGCCACGAGGTGGACTTCACCGTGGCTAAGCATCTCTAGCTTCGATCCTCCATCGTCGTCTTGCGGCCCTCCTTCCTCCGCGTTTCTAACTCTCAATCCCTCCCTTTTACATCCCCATCACTCACATCATATCCTATGACTACTGAGTTCAATCTCTCACACCGCCGCTCCTTTTTCTCGGCGATCTCTCATCCTCCTGGCTTATACCAACCGCTTCCTCTCCTATGCCTCCACTGGTGCGCAGCCTCAAGGGAGCGCTATGAGAATAACCCCTGAAGGTGAGCCTACCTCCCTCAAGCAGATTGGAGAACCTCTACCGCCGTCTCGACCTCATCCGCTGGATGCAGGTGCTCGGTGCATCGAGCCTGCTGGTCTCGCTCGTGGCTATGTTCCCTCACTACCTGGAGTGGAACGTCGCTGGTGGCGTCGTCTTCGGCGTCGGTATGGTCCTTCTGGCACTCTCGCCTGCGTCTGCATCTGGGAGATCCAGATCTCGGTGAAGGCCCTCAACCTGAGCCTCCAGTCCATCCGTCGTGAGCGCAGTGGCTCACTCGTCAGCGCCCCTGATGATGAGACCCTCCAGCGCGAGAAGTCTCGCAGCAAGCGCAAGAAGAACCGCGCATATAAGGAGAGGCAAGGCTCCTTCCCAGCCCGCAGCTCCTGCTCAGCCCTCAGGAGAAGCAGCCCAATCAAGGTCAGCAGGGCGGTGGTCGTCAGCCCCTGTCAGGAGCGTGGCGAACGCAACGAACGCAATGAACGCAATGACCGCGGTGGTGAGCAGCGTCAAGAACGTGGTGAGCGTCAAGAACGTACTGACCGCTCAGAGCGCGGCGAGCGCCGTGAGCAGAATCGCCCCTGAGCGTAGCAATGACCAGTCCGAGCGCCCCTGCTCGCGAAGGTCGGCAATGGCAATAACGGCGGTAACAACAATGGTAATGGTGGCACAATAACGGCAACGGAGGCAATAACAACGGCAACAATCGCCGTCAGCGCCCCGAGCGTCAGGAGCGTCCTGAGCGCAACAATGAAGCTGCCCAGCAGCCTGCCCCTGAGGTAGCACCTGCAGCTACGACGCCTGCCGAAGCACCTGCTGAGCGCCAGCCCCGTGCTGAGCGTGACGGAGCGCCCTGAGCGCAGCCAGCAGCAGCCCGCCGAAGGTCAGCAGCGTGAGGATCGCTGTCCCTGTCAGCAGGAGCGCCAGCAGCGCCCCCAGCAGGAGGCGACGCCCTGTAGCTCGTCCTGCCGAAGCCCCCGCAGCCATCCCAGCCCAGCTCCACAGCCCACGTCTGCACCAGCGGCTACTCCCGCTCCCCTGTCGTGCAGGAGCAGCGCCCTGTGGCTCAGCCTGCCGAGCGTCCTGCTCGTCCTATGAGCTACGAAGAGGCTGTTGCCCGTCAGCGTGAAGCCCAGGAGTCCGCAGTGAAGCCTCACATGCCCTCCGTGCCCCTGCACCAACGAAGAGGAATAGTCCTTAGGGCTACGTCCCTTCTTCCCCATATGAGTTGGCTCTGGCTCTTCACCCAACGCAGGGTGGAGGAGCCGAATGCGTTTATAGCTCATCCCTGAGGGGAAGAATCGTCCTCGTAGGGGAGGGAGAGACGAACCGATATTGGTCGGTGGGTGAACTTATAGGAGACTGTTGCCGCGTAGTCCCTGCCCGCTATTTTCGAGTGCTAAGGGCTCGCGCACCCAGCTCCCCTGATACACCTCTCCGAAGTGCTCAAGCAAGCTCCTTCGCCTTATCGCGAGTATTCCTCTATCCAACGGAGGGAAAAGTATCGTCTCGTAAAGAAAAAGCGACTTCCCGTAGAGGTCTTCCTCTGTTCACGCACGTGGTCTTAAAGACCAGGCACGTCAATCCAAATATCCACGTACGTAGATATTAGATCCACGTACGTAGTCCCAACTTATCTGCCACTCGTCCACAACTTTTTATCCTCTACGCGGAGCAACAACCTAATAGAGGTTCACCCGCCGACCAATATAGGTTCTGTTCTACAGATCGTAGGGAGCTGTCCTCACGCTCCGTGGGCTTCCCCTCAGATATCGCTATCTTTGCCCTATAGACCAATAAGCTTTCCACAAGAAATATATGACTTGGCAGCAGATCAAAGACTCCTGCGCGTCCAGCTTTGGATGCTTCTGAAGGGCGTAAGCATAGCCAGCAGTATCGAGCTACGGCCGACCGCCGTCGTGCCCTACGTGTGCATGACTCGTGGGAGACCCTTGATGAGATCCTCGTACGGGCGCCTCGGTGAGCTGCTTTTGGTGACGGTGAGCTGCAGATCATGCAGCGCTACCTCGACGAACTCGAGCGCCCCTTCGTCTGCCGAAGAGGTGGATACCTTCCAGCACCACGATGCTTCGCTCGGTAAGCGCCTCTATGAGGTGTGGCAGGTGCCCTCGTCGGAGCGCCATCTGAACTGCGTGCCCTACGCCTTCAAGGACCCTCCCCACCGCGGGTACAACCGCATCTTCTTCGAACGTGAGGCTCTGATGCGCCTTTCCCGCACTGGAGAAGCTTTCTGCCCTTGAGCACGACTTCATGATACGAACTCACCCGCTTCTACATGGGGCGCTACGATATCCGCGACTCATCCTGCGTACATCGAGCGTATGAAGGCGATCTGGAAGGATCGTGACCCTGCTCTTTGTCGAGGGCGAGAGTCGCGCTCGGTGTCGGCAATGACCTCTTCGATGGCGCACGTAGCGTGAAGCGTGTCCTCTGTCCCTGCGACGGATGCTTGGGGTAGTTATCCTGAGATCCTTCGTCTGGCGAAGGAGCATGGAGAGGGACGCCTCGTCCTCATTGCCCTCGGGCAGACAGCGACCGTCCTCGCCTATGACCTCTCCGAAGCAGGGCTGCAGGCTATCGACCTCGGTCACGTGGATGTGGGAGTATGAATGGTATCGCATGGGGGCGAAGACCAAGGTGCCCATCCCAGGGAAGTACGTCAATGAAGCTCCCGGCGGGCGTACTGTCGCCGAGCATCCTGCACAAGCCGCTTACCTCCAGCAGGTCGTAGCCCGTGTAGGCGAAGCGAAGCCCACTTCGACTGCCGCCTGACGACCGCCGTCTCATCCTATCGAGGGCTGAGCTGCGGGCACTGCGTCGCACATGCTACCGAAGCCCTCAAGGCTGTGGCGGGCGTTAGCTCCGTCACTATCTCGCTGGAGGCTGGCGAGGCAAGTGTCACCTATGATGCTGAGCACTGCACGCCCGAGGCACTTCGGGCTGCGGTAGAGGCCGCTGGCTACATCGCCCGCATCGACGCGCCCAAAGCATAGCAAAACAGGGTGCCAGCTGGCTGGACCGAACGAATAGGCGGTACGAGTCGTTTTATCCATACCGCATCGATCATCGGTGAGGGGTATCTGCAGACGGCATGCGTACCTCTTGCCCGTACTAATAGTTATATTCATTCCATATGGTCAAGAGATCTTTCCCCTCCTGGACTTAATCAGCAGCCTGCGCCGCTCATTCGACGAAGGCCCTGAGAGTACGCCTGGCGTGCAGTCTGCCACCGTCAACCTCGCCTCGCTACGACCTTTGTCGTCTATGATGAGATGCAGTGACACCCTCGAGATGCTCCGTGCAGCTGTGGCTGCCATGGGCTATGACCTGCGCATCGATGAGACCGAGGTGGGCGAGCTGGAGGCACTTCGTCAGCGGGAAGAGCGAGCCCCTGCAGCGCAAGACGCTGGTGGCAGTCATCCTCTCGCTCATCGTGATGGTGCTGATGATGTGGCCACCGATGACGCTCCCCGAAGTCGCTCATCTCCGCTGTCCTCACTGCCGTGACCCTCATCTGGGCAGGCTCGGGCTTCTTCGTGCGTGGCTGGCGTCAGCTACGTGCTGGGGCGGCGGGTATGGATCTGCTGGTGATGCCTCGACCTCGGTAGCCTTCGTCTACAGCCTCTATCATCTGGGCGAATACCTTCATCGCGCCAGAAGCGCACCACCTGCACCACCTTTTATTTCGAAGCCGCCTCAACGACGGTCGCCTTCGTGCTCCTGGGCAAGGTGCTCGAGGCTCGGCACAGCGTCGCACGTCGTCGGCTCTGCGTCGCCTCATGGGCGGTCAGCCGAAGACTGTGCATCAGCCCTCCCCTCGGGCGAAGTCATCACGCTGCCCGTCGCGAGGTCGAGCCCGGTATGGAGCTACGCGCCCTGCCGCACGAACCTTCGCCGTCGATGGCGAGGTCATCTCGGCGAGTCCTATGCCGACGAGCAGCTCATCAGTGGCGAACCCATTCTCTGTGGCGAAGGTCGCTGGCTCCGAAGTCTCACGCTGGTACGCTCAATGGCTCGGGGACGCTCGTCTACCGTGCCCGTGAGGTAGGTCGTGCGACGGTACTCTCCCGCATCATCCGTCTTGTGGAGGAGGCACAGTCGTCACGCGCACCGATTCAGCAGGTCGTGGATCGAATGGCTCGAGTCTTCGTGCCCGTGATCGTCCTTATCGCCGTCTTGACCTTCGTCGCGGGGCTTCCTTAGTCCTGTGGACGGCTGGGAGCACGGCTTTGTTGCCGCCGTCACGGTGCTTATCATCGCTTGTCCCTGTGCTCTGGGGCTGGCTACTCCTACCGCTATTATGGTAGGTATCGGCCGTGGCGCCGAAGAAGGGCTCTTGGTGCGAATGCTGAGGCGCTGGAGGCTGCAGGCCATGTCGATACCTTTGGTCTTTGGATAAGACGGGCACCATCACCGAGGGGCGTCCTGAAGTGAAGGCTATCTGCTGGTGCTCTGCTGAGAAGGACACTTCCTTAGCTACTATCTTGACTGCCCTTGAAGAGCGTTCATCACATCCCCTTGGCTGGGCGCTATCGTTCGTGCGCTTGGCGTATCTACGCAGGGGTAGCCGAGCCCACGAGCTTCCGCGAAGAGGCGGGGCGTGGGCTGGAAGGTGTCGTCGATGGGGTGACCTATCGTGTCGGGCAGCGTGCCTCGTGGAAGAGCTCTCTGGTGCACTCGTGCCGAAGCCTGAAGCGCCTTTGGAGGAAGGCGAGCGCTCGGCGCTATGTAGCCTCTTTGCCCGTAGTGGGGAGGTGCTGGCGTCATTCTTATCGCCGATACGATACGTGCCACTCGGCCGAAGCTATCGCATCACTGCGTGCTCGTGGGCTGGAGGTCATTATGCTCACAGGCGACGGGCCGAGTGCTGCCCGTGCCGTCGGCGAAGCTGTCGGGGTAAGCCGTCGTAGATAGCGTGCGCCCTGAGGAGAAAGCGTACTCGTCGAAGGTCTGCAGAAGGAAGGGCGTCGTGTGGCGATGGTCGGCGACGGCATTAATGATGCCGCGGCCTTTGGCACGTGCCGACCTCTCGATAGCGATGGGCAGTGGGAGTGATCTGGCGATGGAGACTGCGATGGTGACGCTTCGTAGCTCCGACCTCAAGGCCTTGAGCGCTTCTTCCATCTGGCACGCACGACCCTCAGGACCATTCATCAGAACCTCTTCTGGCGTGCATCTACAACCCTCATCGCCATCCCCGTGGCGGCAGGTGCGCTCTATCCCTTCACGGGCTATCTGCTCAATCCCATGCTCGCTGGCGGGCTGATGATGCTCAGTAGCCTCAGCGTCGTCACCAACAGCCTCCTCAGCGCACGCCGCCAGCACTAGCCCCTTTCTCCTCCTCATCTCTGTCCTCGGCCTCCCCAAGGAGGAGCCTGAGGACTTTCCCTTTGAGCCGAGGGAGGCGCTACTGTTGCCTCTGAAGAGGCACTACTGCTGCCTCTATGGTGCTGGCTTCGCCCCTCCCACCCAGCTCACTAAGGCGTATTAAAACGGCTTTTTCCGTATCTTTTGTATTACCTAATAATTTGAATGTTTATGCTAAGGAATCTCGTGTACAAGGTTATAGAGGCTTCAAGGACGAGATCGTATGGTCTTTCGTCCCTGCTGGCGACTATAGTTTTACCCCCTATGCTGTAAGTGAGACGGGCCTAATCAAGAGTGGAATTGTCTTTGGTAAGAACGGCTCGGGGAAGTCGAATTTAGGCTACGCCCTCTTCGATATTATTAATCACCTTGCAGATGGAGTAGAAAAAGGATATGACTACTATGATAACTTTTGCGTATGCAAATCATGATGATGGTTTAGTCGAGTTTTGCATATCTCTTCCTGTTCGGAGATCAAGAGCTTGAGTATAGATATTCTAAGACAAGGACGGGATCGCTCTCGTCAGAAGAACTCATCTATGCTGGACAGACTATCTTCAAGCTGGTCTGCCCAGACCCTCATTATACTTAGTAGAATTTAATCTTTCGGAGAAGGTTAGAGCAGATTTTGAGCAGGAGTTAACTCTGTCTCTATCGTTAGGCACCTTCTCTCCTCTCAGCTGCTGCCCGAAGGCCACTATCTACTAAGTCTAGAGAAGTTCGTTCAAGGGATGCTCTGGTGTAAGAACCTAGATGTAAGGAGTTATATGGGAACAAAAACCCGAGAGAAAATGTTGATACTTTCATTATTAAGAATGGATTTATTGGGGATTTTCAAAAACCATATGAAGGCGACAAGTGATCAAGATTATACTTAATGTCAGCTACCATAGGTAATGAGCAACTCCTTTTTGTCTTATGGATGGAGAAATGATCCCTTTTCACCATGATTGCATCCACGGGCACAATAGCGCTCATGCATCTCTATTATTGATGAGACAACAGAACGACAAGGGTGAGCTTTTTCTTTATTGATGAGTTCGATGCCTTTCTACCATTTTGCACCGTCCAAAGCCGTATGTAAGGCGCTGTTTGATCTCAATGTTCAAGTCTTTTCTCTTCGCATAATACGACGTTGATGACAAATGACCCACTGCGTCCAGATTGCTACTTTGTTATTGATGGCAAGAGCGTCAGGTCTCTGCCTCAGCCAACAGATAGAGATCTGCAGTGGGGGCATAACCTGAGAGGCTTTTATAGAGGGGGCGTTTGAAGCTATGATTCTGCTAGTCTTCGAAGGGCAAAAAGAGAGCCCAAACTATTTGATATGATAAAGGACCTCGGGATATTCCCGGGAAAATCATATCGTCTGTTCTTTCTGTAAAGCGATATACAGAGCCTTTACAAGAGAGTGAAGAAGAAAGAGAAAGGAATGGCAGGTACAGCTGATGTCGTACAGCTTCTTCTGGATATGGATAGGGTTGATACAACGGAGCTTGTCAAGCATAACATTGCATCGTCTTATGACGTTGAGGAAATTTATTTGTTCTTCGATTGCGATTTGCATAACACAAGATTCTCTCCGTGCTCAGCTACTAAGGATAAGGGAGCTTTTGACGATGTTTAACAATGCGACAGGGAATGGAAAACCTATATTAGCTATCCCATGATTGAGGCTATCCGCCACACAGAGACATTGCCTGACCGGCATTTCTATTGCTATACATTTCCCATCAGTCGAGGAAAGAAGTTTAAGCATGAGTGTGCAAAGTTTTCAAAGTATCCATCTTTCGAGTTCCAGGTGGCACAAGGCTCAAACAAGGTAAATACGCTCAGTTTTGGGTGGTCTTATCTAATACGCCAGCATAGAAGTAAGGCACAGCGTCTGTGTAGGGTCTCGGCAAGAGAACCACTGTCACAAAGTGAACTCTTTCGGATCCAATGTGAAAAGTTTATTATACCTCGGAGAGAGGTATCTATCCTTGCTTCCATGCCTCTCTTCCTCATGATTACTTCAAAGAGGAGAAGCGCAAGGAGCTAGGCTTCTACTCGAGGAATAGACCCCCTAAGAATTTGAAATATTCACTTAGCTAACGACAAGAAGATTATGACCACAGAGAGAGAGGTCACGACTACAATAGAAAAACGAAGAGAAGAAGAGCCTGAACTTTCGTCGAGCAGATCGTCGAGGGCGATCTTCGTGCCGGGAAGAATGATGGACGCATCCAGACGCGCTTCCCACCAGAGCCCAACGGCTACCTCCACATCGGGCACGCCAAGGCTATCTGCATGGACTCGGTATCGCACAGAAGCACGGTGGGTGTAACCTCCGCTTCGACGACACGAATCCCACGAAGGAAGACGTCGAGTACGTCGATGCTATCCGTGAGGATATCGAGTGGCTCGGCTTCCACTGGGGCAACATCTACTATGCTCGGACTACTCGAGCGTCTGTACCAGTTCGCCGAAGAGCTGATCCGCGAGGCCACGCCTACGTCGATGAGCAGACGGCCGAGGAGATCGCAGCGCAGAAGGGTACGCTTTCACGACCCTGGTGTCGCCAGCCCCTATCGTGATCGTCCCACCGAGGAGAGCCTCGACTCTTCCGCCGCATGAACGCTGGGGAGTTCCCCGAAGGCGCGATGATCCTGCGTGCGAAGATCGATATGGCTTCGTCGAACATGCACTTCCGCGTAACCCCATCATCTACCGCATCATCAAGGTGCCTCACCACCGCACGGTACGAAGTGGGTGTCTACTCTATGTATGACTTCTGCCCACGGGCAGAGTGACTTCTTCGAAGGGGTGACGCATCTCGATCTGTACGCTGGAGTTCGAGGTGCACCGTCCGCTATGACGATTACTTCGTTGACCTCTTGAAGAAGGTCGAGCCCAATCACCCCTGAGGGTTACCGCCCACGACAGATTGAGTTCAACCGTCTGAACCTCACCCACACGATGATGAGTAAGCGTAAGCTCCTCCAGCTCGCAGGAGGCCACGTAGCAGGCTGGGATGACCCCGTATGCCGACTCATCTGTGGGCTGCGTCGTCGTGGCTATACGCCCGAGTCCATCCGCAGCTTCATCGATAAGATAGGCTACACGAAGCTACGATGGTATCATCGATATGGCGCTCCTCGAGCACGCTGTCCGTGAGGATCTCAACCGCCATGCTCTGCGTGGCTCGGCCGTCCTCGACCCCGTGCGCCCTCATTATCACGAACTACCCCTGAGGGGCAGACGGAGGATATGAGCTTCCTCAATAACCCTGAAGATCCCGACTCCGATAGCCATACGATCCGCTTCTCGTGAGCTCTTCATCGAGCGCGAGGACTTCATGGAGGATGCCCGAAGAAGTACTTCCGCATGACCCCTGGTCAGGAGGTGCGTCTCAAGAGCGCCTACATCGTGAGGCTGCACGGGCTGCAAGAAGGATGAGACCGGCAATGTCATCGAGGTCTACGCTGAGTACGACCCTCGAGACGCTCAGCGGTCGCCCTGAGAGCAACCGCAAGGTCAAGGGCACGATCCACTGGGTATCTGCCACGGATAGCGTCCCCGCCGAAGTGCGTCTCTACGACCGTCTCTTCCTCGATGAGAACCCCTCTGAGGCTGCTATGACGGGGAACTCGCTGAGCTCCTCAATCCCGAGTCCCTCACCATCGTGCGCGGCACGTGTCGAGCCCTTCTCGCGCAGGCTAAGTGGCGAGTACCATCAGTTCCAGCGCCGGCTACTTCTGCGTAGACCCCGATAGTCGCCCCTGATCACTCGTCTTCAACCGCACGGTATCGCTCAAGGATACGTGGAAGAAGGTCAATAAGTAGTCCCCTCCCACAGATATGATCGAGTCCTCAGGCTTCATCCAAGATATCCTCCATCACCTGAACTACTTCTGGGATGACGGTGCCTGGCGATCGAATCGTCATTCATCCCCCTTCCCTTCGGAGGTCGTCGTACCCCTGCTGCCTACAAGGCCGCTACGGGTGAGATGAATATCTTCCTCGTCGTACTCTCTTCGCCACGCTCGGCTCGGATATAGGTGCGCTCATCAACTACTATCTGGCACGCTATCTCGGCCGATCCGATCGTATATAAGTTCGCCAACCTCGTATCGGTCGCCTCTGCCTCGCTTAGTCAGGAGAAGATCAGAAGGCCGAAGCTTACTTCGTGAAGAACGGTATCAGCTCCACGCTCATCGGACGTCTTGTCCCAGGGATTCGTCAGCTCATCTCCCATCGTGCGGGGCTGGCGGTATGCCTCTCAGTCGCTTCTCCTCTACACCACCATCGGTGCTGGAGCGTGGAACGTCGTCCTGGCACTCGGCTCAGCTTCATCGGTAAAGACCCGTACCGCCCGAGCTCTTCGCCGAGACCATCCAGCGCTATAGCTCGATCATCGGCCCTCATCATCCTCGGCGTCCTCGTCGTCGGTGGTGTCGGCTACTATCTCTACAAGCGCTGCCAGGCTGCCTCAATCCAAGGGCGCATCACACCACCTCTAAGGGTAGGTCCCCATCGCCACCTGTGCTATGGGGGCGCACCCTCAGAGGTTTCTTTTTGCCGTACCTCTCTTTATCCCGTCTTCCCTGTGACCACCTCTCTCTCACGCTGAGTCCCTATCAGGCGTCTTCGGATGCTACGCTGCGCGAGGTCGTGGCGCGTGAGCTCGCACCGCCGCTGGAGTCCATCACCTCGGTCGTGGTGCGCCGTCGCAACATCGATGCTCGTCAGCGCCGTATCCTCGTCAACCCTCCGTCGAAGTCTCATCTCGATGGCGAGCAGCCTGCCGTGGATGACTTCTCCGACCTCGTCTATCCCGATGTCTCGTCGGCGCCTTCGGCTGTCGTCGTCGGTGCTGGGCCTCGCGGGCTCTTCGCTGCGCTAAGGCTCATCGAGCTGGGCGTGCGTCCCATCGTCGTAGAGCGGGGCAGGACGTCATGCAGCGCCGTCGTGACCTCGTCCAGCTGGAGAAATCGGGCGTCGTCGATCCCGAGTCGAACTATAGCTTTGGCGAAGGCGGTGCGGGTGCCTTCTCGGACGGCAAGCTCTATACGCGTAGCAAGAAGCGTGGGAGCGTGGAGAAGATCCTCCGTGTCTTCTGTCGCTTCGGTGCCGACCCGAAGATCCTCATCGATGCCCACCCACATATCGGTACGGACAAGCTCCCCATCATCATCCGCCGTATGCGTGAGCAGATCATCGCCTCGGGTGGTGAGGTACACTTCGCGTGCCGTATCGGAGGAGCTGATCCTTGAGCGTGGTGAGGTGCGTGGTGTCGTCTGCTCGGGGATCAGTACCTTCCACGGCCCTGTGCTGCTGGCTACGGGACACTCGGCACGTGACGTCTACCGCTACCCTGCATCGTGCCGAGATCCTTATCGAGGCTGCCTCATCGCTGTCGGCGTGCGTCTTGAGCACCCGCAGTCGCTCATCGATGAGATCCGCTACCACAGCCCTGAGGGGAGAGGGAAGTACCTCCCAGCTGCCGAATATGTCTACAAGGGCGCAGGCCGAGGGTAGGGGAGTGTGTAGCTCTGTATGTGTCCTGGGGGCTTTGCGTCGTCCCTGCCCACGGGGCCAGAGGAGACTGTCGTCAACGGGATGTCGCCTGCCAACCGCGGCTCACGCTGGGCGAACTCAGGCCTCGTCGTAGAGCTTCACCCTGAGGATATCCTCCACAGGCATCAGGTCGAGGATCCCACTGCGCCTCTGCCCCTGATGCAGTGGTGCAGAAGCCTTTGAGCATAAGAGCTATCTGGCGGCTAACCGATCGCTCCGTGCACCTGCTCAGCGTATGACGGACTTCGTCGCACGCCGCCATCGTCCACGCTGCCCTCGTCGTCCCTACCGATGGGGCTTACCTCGAGCGACCCTGCACGAGTGGATGCCCGACTTCATCACGCGCCGTCTGTCGGCTGGCTTCCGTGCCTTCGACCGCACGACACGTGGCTTCCTCACGGGCGAGCTTCAGCTCATCGGTGTGAGTCACGCACTCATCGCCCGTGCGTATCCCCGTGACCGCATGACCTAGCGCACCCCTGTCGTCGCAGGCCTCATCCTGCGGGCGAAGGTGCTGGCTTCGCTGGCGGTATCGTCTCGGCGGCTATCGATGGGGAGAAGCTGCGCAGCAGATCGCCTCGCCCTCGGCCGGTAGTTCGCCCTCCACGGAGCGCCTCGCTTGCTCTTTGGTGCCCTTCTCTCTGTCCCTTTTCGGGCAGGAAGAAGGGTTCTTCTTTCGTCCTTCACTTGCGTCTCTTGGGCAGGGGTAGCATGAACCCATACTGGTCACTGAGCTGACCTACGCGGAAGGTTGTTGCTCTGCACATGGAGAAAAGTTGCTGACGAGTGGCAGAAAAAGTTTGGGCTACGTACGTGGCTCTCAATATCTATGCACGTGGGATATTTGAATTTATGTACCTGGTCTTTAAGACTACGCATGATAGAAGGAAAACCACCACGTGAAGGCGCTTTTTCTTCACGAGAAGGATGCTCATCCCTCCGCTGAATAAGAGGAATACTCGTGATAAGGCGAAGGGCTTTATGCATCACTTCGGGAGGTATATCGCGTGCTGGGCGTAGTGATCTAAACCTCTCTCGTGAGTGAGGTAGCATCGCCCCCCACGAAAGTACGCCTTTGAGTTGCCTTCCTGGGGTGAGTGCGGGTGGATAGGTACTGACTACGAGCGGCGGCCCCTTTATCTAATTCTTAGCTATCTTTTGCAGGCGTACCGAGCGTGGCAAATGGGCGAGCAGAGATACTGGCCCTATGTCACTCGGGCGTTATCTCATAGATGCGTAGACAGACAGAATTTGGACAAAAGGTAGCGCTGGGGGTCGTCGCCCTCGTCATCCTCGCTGCCTGCGGTACACGACATAAGACTCTCTCGCGTGAGGCCAGGCAGCAGCGAAGACCTTGGCTAAGGGTCGTGCGTCTTCGTCTGCTGATACGCTCAGCACGCCCACGCAGCTCAGCTCCTTCCTCCCCGACTCTTCCCTATCAGATAGCCCTCAGGGCGCTGGTGGTGTGCGTCTTGATAGCCTGCAGAAGAAGGCCGATACGCTCATGACTCGCCCCGATAGCCTCGACAGCCTTTAGCTCGCTTCGCTCGATACCCTCAGCCTGACGGCCGAGGAAGCCGAGCGCCGTGAGCGCCGTCGTCGCCAGCGTGAGAGCTTCGACGATATCATCGCCTCAGGCGCAGGACCCGATGGTCCCTCATCGGGCGGAGAGCTTGACCTACTCTTCGGGCCCAGTACCGTGGACTATAAGGACAAGGGGATGGATGCCAACTTCATGCGCCTCAACCTCGACAGCAACCTCGTCTACGCGCACTATATCCTCGATAGCACGGGGAAGGCTACGGCCTACCCAAAGTTCCGCGACGGCGGGGAGAGCTATGAGGCGAAGAGCCTGAACTACAACTTCAAGACAAGTAAGGGCTTCATCACGGGCGCTGTCACCAGCAGGGCGAAGGCTATATCACGGCCGAGCGCACGAAGATGGTCAGCAACAACTGTCTCTACATGGAGAACGGGCGCTATAGCACCTGCGACAACCACGAGCATCCGCACTTCTACTCATGCTGACCAAGGGGAAGGCTCGCCCGCAGAAGAATGTCGTCGCCGGGCCTTCGTACCTCGTCATCGCTGATGTGCCGATGCCTATCGGTCTGCCCTTCGGCTTCTTCCCATTCAATAAGAGCTATTCTTCGGGTATCATCATGCCGAAGTACGGGGAAGAGACGCAGCGTGGCTTCTCACCTGCGCGAAGGGGATATTCTCGCCTTCAACGACTACGTCGACCTGGCCCTCACGGGGACTGGTATAGCCTCGGCTCATGGGGCGTCAATGCCCGCTCGAACTACCGCAGCGCTACCGCTTCGGCGGGAGCGTCAACCTCAGCTACCTCACGACCAAGACGGGGGAGCGTGACGTCGTCGGGGACTTCTCCGAGAGCCGTGACTTCCGCATCAACTGGACGCATACGCAGGACTCTAAGGCCAACCCCAACGAGACCTTCTCGGCGAGCGTGAACTACTCGACGAGCTCCTTCAACCACAACTCGCTCGCTACGCTCTATAACCCCAGCATCGCGGCGCAGAATACGAAGAACTCCTCGGTCAACTATAGCCGCAATTTCCCTGGTACGCCCTTCCGCATCTCCGCCTCTATCGAAGCGACGCAGACCTCTGCCGACTCGATGGTCACGATGAGCCTGCCGAATATCGCTATCAGTATGAATCGTATCTACCCCTTCAAGCGCAAGAAGCGTGTCGGGGCAGAGCGCTGGTACGAGAAGATCAGCATCAGCTACTCGGGGCAGTTCCGCAATAGCATCTCCACGAAGGAGAACCGCCTCTTCCAGTCCAACCTCATCAAGGACTGGAACAATGGCTTCTCCCACAACATACCCATCTCGGCGTCATACAAGCTCTTTAGCTACATCGACCTGACGCTGAGTGCGAACTACAACGAGCGCTGGTACACCTACAAGTCGGTCAAGGAGTATAATGCGACGACCGACCGCACGGAGTTCCGCCGTATCTATGGCTTCAACCGCGTGTATGACTTCTCCACGTCGGCGAGCCTGAATACTACGCTCTACGGCTTCTTCCAGCCGTGGAAGATCTTCGGCGATAAGGTGCAGATGATCCGTCACCGCATCACGCCACGTGTCGGTATCAGCTATACGCCAGACTTCGGCGACAAGATGTGGGGCTACTACGACCGCCTTCAGTACATCGACAATGCCGGAGTCGCTCACTCGGAGGAATATGCTCGCTTCGGCGATGGGCATATCTTCGGTATGCCTGGGCGTGGGAAGACCGCTGTGATCAACTTTGGCTTCGATAACAACCTTGAGATGAAGGTGCGTACGAAGACCGACAGCACCGAGACCACGAAGAAGATCAGCCTCATCGACAACCTCTCGCTGAGCTCGAGCTACAACCCGCTGCAGACTCTTCCAGCTCGCCGATATCAACGCCAGCATCACGCTGCGCTTCTCGCCCTCACTCCACCTCTCTCTCAGTGGTGCCTTCGACCCCTATATGTACGGGCACACTACGGACGCTGCGACGGGGCGTGTCAGCGAGCACCGTGTGAATAAGTCCGTATCTTCAACGGCAAGGGCTTCGGTAGCCTTCGTGGTATGGGTACCTCCTTCAGCTACACGCCGAGCAACGATACCTCCGCAAGCTGCGTGAGTTCTTCTCGAGAAGAAGGACAAGAAGCCCAAGGATAAGGACAAGCCCGAAGGCGAAGACCCCAACCTCACAGGTGCTCCAGCCGATGGGCGTGACACGTCGCTGGCGGATATGGCTGCTGGCAAGGGGCAGAAGAATAAGAGCCTCTTCGACACCCAACGATAGCGAAGGTGAGTACGACGAAGATGGCTACCTAAAGGTCAGCATCCCCTGGAGCCTCTCGCTCAGCTATGGGGTGAACCTCCAGCGCACGACCTTCGACCCCGCCGCGATGAGTACAACTACGGGCTGACGCACAGCTTGATGTTCTCGGGTATCCAGCCTACGAAGAACTGGTCCTTCAACGTCAACGCCAGCTACGACTTCATCGCCAAGCGCATTGCGAATATGACCATCGGATTAGCTGTGACCTCCACTGCTGGAGCCTCACTGCCAACGCGATCCCCTTTCGGCCCCTACCGCAGCTACAGCATCTCTATCGGCGTGAAGAGCTCGCTCCTGCACGACGTTAAGTGGGACAAGCACGGCTACTCCCTCTGCTAATAGCTGGTAGCCCACCTCGCCCCTCCGACAGCAGATCGCCCCCGCCTCTTCGTTCGAAGAGGCGGGGCGATGGCTTTCGCTGGGTGGTGGGAGATCTGGATAGGAGACGGGTCTATGCGGGCGCTTCCCAGGAAAGCAGGGTAATTTCCGTCATCTTTTTGCCAGCGTATAATACTGATATAGACAGCATATGAATATAGAGCACGACGACGAAGAGGAGAAGATCCCTGAGGTGACGCCCGAGACGATTATCGAGGACGAAAGAGCCCTCCGCCTACCAGCTCAGGCAGAGGGCTTGCCTTTACCGCCCGGAGCTGAGCAACCTGTCGAAGATGTACCAGACATGGTTCTCGACTACGCCTCCTACGTCATCCTCGAGCGTGCTGCACCCATATCGATGACGGGCTCAGCCCGTGCAGCGCCGTATCCTCTACAACCTCAAGCGGATGGATAGCGGCAAGCTCATCAGGTAGCCAATATCGTCGGGGAGACGATGAAGTACCACCTCACGGTGACGCCTCGATCAATGATGCCCTCGTCCAGCTCGGACAGAAGGGCTTCCTCATCGATACGCAGGGGAACTGGGGAATATCCTCACTGGTGACCCCGCTGCTGCAGGCCGATACATCGAGGCTGGCTTTCGCTCCACGAAGCTGCTCCACAGCGACCGCGTCACCCCATGGAAGAAGACCTACGACGGCACGACCGATGAGCCTCGTAGCACTGCCCGTGAGTTCCCACTGCTCTGGCGCAGGGTGCTGAGGGGTATCGCTGTCGGACTGTCCTCCAAGATCCTTTCGCATAACTTCGTCGAGCTGGCTGAGGCCGCTTGCAGCTCACTCTGCGCGGCGAGGAGTTCGCGCTCTATCCCGATTTCCCCACGGGGCTCATCGACGTCTCCCCGCTACAATGACGGCGAGCGGTGGTAGCCTCAAGTCCCGTGCGAAGATTGATAAGATCGACTCCAAGACGCTGAGCATCTCTGAGCTCCCTGCAGGAAGACCACGACGACGCTCATCGAGTCCATCCTCAAGGCTGTGAGAAGGGAAGATCCGCATCCGCCGTGTCGACGATATGACGGCTGCCACGGCGGATATCCGCCTGACGCTCGCCGCTGGCGTGTCGTCGGACAAGGCTATCGATGCCCTCATGCCTTCACGGACTGCGAGGTCAGCATCTCACCCAACTGCTGCGTCATCTACAGGAGAAGCTCTCTTCACGACCGTCAGCGAGCTCCTGCGCTGCAGCGTAGAGCGCACGAAGTTCCTCTTCGGCGAAGAGCTGAAGATCCTCTCTCGAGAAGGAAGAGCAGTACCTCGGCGCTTTCACTGAGCGTATCTTCATCGAGGAGCGTATCTATGAGATAAGGCGCTTCGAAGAAGCTGCCGACGAGCCACTGCTCTCTGCGCATATCGCTAAGCGTATCGAGCCCTTCGCCGATCGCTTCTCCGCCCAGTGACGACGGATGACCTGCGCCGCCTGCTGGAGCTACGTGTGGCACGTATCCTGCTTCAACCTCCCCAAGCACGAGGCGGCACTCCTGCAGATCGAGCAGGATATGGCTCAGCTCCGTCACGACATCGCGCACCTCACCGACTACACCATCCGCTGGTACCAGCATCTCATCCAGCGCTACGGGGCTGCCTTCCCCACGCCGCACGAAGATCACGAACTTCGGCACTATCGAGGTCACGAAGGTAGCCGAGCTCGATGCCAAGCTCTACATCAACCGCGAGAGAGCTTCTTCGGTACGGCTCTGAAGGATGCGGAGTTCGTGTGCAACTGCTCGAGCCTCGACGAGGGTCATCATCATCTTCCGCTCCGGTAAGTACTTCGTCGGCAAGGTCGAGGATAAGAAGTTCTACGGCAACGAGGAGGTCATCTATATCAGCCGCTATCAGCGCAATGACGAGCGCACGATCTACAACGTCATCTCACCGTGATGGTAAGGTCGGCTCTGTCACGCCAGCGCTTCAACGTGCTCTCGGTCATCCGTGACCGTGTCCACGACCCTGACGCGTGGGCAAGGAAGGCTCCGCGTACTCTACTTCTCTGCCAACGGCAGCGAGGGCGGAGAAGGTCGCCGTCAAAGCTCAAGATCCGCAATGCTCGCCAGCGCCTCTTCCAGTTCGAGAAGGACTTCTCCGATATCCCCATCAGTCGCGTAGCTCCGTCGGGCTCTTAGTGACGAAGGCGAGGTGCACTCGGTATCGCTCCTGAGTAAGGGCTTCTCGACGCTCGGTGGGCGTGACGTATGGTTCGACCGCGATGTCCTGCGCCTGAACTACAACGAGCAGGGTCAGTACCTGGCTCCTTCCACGCCCGTGACCGCATCCTCATCGTCCTCAAGTCGGGCGAATGCTATACCTCCGACTTCAGCGACTCCATCCATATCGAGGAGAACTCCTGCGCATCGAGAAGAACGAGCCGCGCAAGATCTGGACGGCCGTCTACTATGATGCCGATCAGAAGTACCATTACATCAAGCGCTTCAGCATCGGGGAAGATCAGAAGCGCGAGAATATCCTCGGGAGAACCCCCAAGAACGAGCTGCTCCTGCTGACCGATACCTACCACCCACGCCTCCTCATCGGGCGTCAGGAGAAGGGGCTGAGCTACGGCCGAGATCGATGTCGAGGAATTTGCCCTCGTCAAGAGCATCCGCGCCTGTGGTAAGCGCATATCGCCCTCACCATCGACCAAGTCGAGGAGCCCCTCCGCTGAAGGACTCGTCTTCGAGCCGGAGCACGACGGTCATGGCGAGATCGAGGGAAGAAGAAGCCGACCTCTTCGCTGGGCAGACCGAGTGATAGCCTCGAACGAATCAAGCCCTTCCCATCATGAATAAGCCCCTTGCTCTGCCCTCACGGGCCCCTCGCACTGGCGCTCCTCTCGGCTCCGCTGAGAGCCCAGAATGCAGCGGATAGCCTCGGGCAGGCTCAGAGGCGCGTAGCCTCTTCACGATACCAGAGCCACAGACCCGCCAGAGCGACATCACCTACCGCAGCCAGTACTTCGGTATCGGGAGGGATGCGTCTCGGGACACCACCTCACACCAGCCAACTACGGCGGGAAAGTCTACAGCTACACCCTCGGAGCACTACCCGCCTGGGCTACCGCTCTCGCCAGAGCAGCGTCGCACGCGAAGTCTCTTCGGCTACACGCCCCGCACGACCGACTCCCGCTGGCTACGTCATACGCTCTGAATGTCGATCTGGCCTCGACGAAGAAACTGGCTGGCAACGGCTTTCATCTACAGCCTCACCGCTCGCTATGACTGGGGACGTCTGCGCCACATTAGCACCGGCAGCTGGGGGCGTCTCGCTATCGTGGTAGCGTCGTCGGTCTCGTCTGGTGGTATGTACAGCCCCGCAATGGGAACAACCCTGGTACGCTGGATATGGCGCTCTCGTAGGCCCTTCGGCACTCTACTCACTCTGCTTTGGCCCCGCACGCCTCCCTCCTCCTTCTCAAGGCTTACGCCATACCGATCTCTTGGGCTTTCGCTTTCGCAGGGAGTTCGGTGAGACGCTCTACGAGCTCATTACTTCGGCCAGCCCTCGCGCCGTATCTACCTGACGCATCCGCTGAAGGCTCCCACGGCTTCGTCCTCACCAGCGCAGATGTTCCTGTGCCTGACTACTTCATCGCCTCGGTAGGCTACCGCTGGGACCATCGCCGCACGGAGCTGAATCACCTCTCCGCCTACCGCCATCAGCACAGCCTCCTCATCGGGGTGACGACGAAGATCCTTCCGCTTGAGGGGCGTCGTGCTGCTGATGATCACTCGACCCTTGTGCCCTTCTGATATGAAGCACCTACTAAGCTCCTTGCCGCGTCTGGCCTCCTCCTCTCGCTCACGTGCTGTACCACCGAGCGCAGTACACGGCGGATCCGTATGCCAACTATGACCGCCTCTGGGAGATCCCTCGACCGAGGCTATTGCTACTGACCTCAAGCTCCCCTCAAGGCACCACCTGGCGGACCTCTACCACAAGCACCGCCGTGACCTGCGCCCCACGATGACGACTGACTCGCTCTTCCTCGTGATGAGCCAGCTCTCGCCGAGCTGCGTGACGGGCACGTCAATCTGATCTCCACCTTCGACTACGGGCGCTACTGGCAGTGGCGAAGCGAAGGTCCTCGCTCCTATGATGAGACGCTCGTCGAGAGCTATCTCGCGATGACTACCATATCGCTGGCGGGCTGGCCTACAAGTCACTGGATTATCCGAAGGGCGTGCGCCGCTGAGCCTATCGGTTACGTCCGTGGCATCGTTCTCCTCGGCGATCTCGCAGTAGCAATGTGAATGCTGTGCTCAACCGCTCGGCGTGCAACGGCCTCATCCTCGACCTGCGCAATAATGGGGGCGGTCAGTCACGACCTCCGATATGCTGGCGCAGCACTTCATCCGAGAGCGCAAGCTCGTCGGCTATATCTCGCACAAGACGGGCCCCGCACACGATGCTTTCTCGCGTCGCACCCTTCTACCCGATACCCTGCAGGCGGGCACGATCTGGCTCAAGCCCGTCGTCGTCCCTCGTCAACCAAGGGTGTACAGCGCTGTCAATGACTTCACGCTCCGTATGAAGGGCCTCCCACAGGTCAAGATCGTCGGGGTGAAAGACGGGCGGTGGCGGTAGTCTGCCGATGTCCTCCGAGCTGCCTAATGGCTGGGCGGTGCTTCTTCGTCTCCGCACCTACGATGCCGACGGCGCTGATATCGAGCAGGGCATCACGCCTGATGTCGTCCTCAAGGATGAGATCGCTCGCGGGCAGAGGTCGATCCCTATATCGAGGCCTCGGCAAGTCTCCTCACACGCTGGATCCTACAGATCAAGTCGAAGACAGAAGCAGTAGCAGTAGCCCTTCGTAGTCCATATAGCGATCCCCACAGTGACTCGGGTCACTGCGGGGATGCACTTTAATAGGAGTTATCTCCTCGGGGCCTGAAGCGAAGCCGAGAGACGGAGGCACGAAGCCAAGCCCAGGGGTGAGACGTTGTCGATAGAGACCTTCTTAGAGGCCTTGTCTCACGTTGACATCCCTGGCCGACGAGCTTGATGGTGGGCAGGTCGCTGACGTTCTCGCTGATCTGCTGCTGCAGGTCTGCGATTTCCTGGTCGGTGAGGCCTGCAGCAGAGTAGTCGCCCGCGCAGGGTCAGCTACCCTCACCAGCGTGCACGCCGAGGATGTTCCAGTCGAGGACGATGTTCTTGTTGCGACCGAAGAGCCACTGAGCACCGAGACCGAAGCCGAAGCTATTCGTCTTGAAGTCGCCCAGAGGTCGAGAGCAACAGGCTTTTTCGGCCGAAGAAGCGCTTCGCACGTTCATATTGAGCGTGCAGCCAGAGAGCTGATAGTCCTGATAGCGGTAGTGCATCAGGTAGAGCCGTGACCGTAGCCACCGCCCCGTGTACCAGCGCAGCTCAGGCGTGACGTAGAAGGACTGGAGCTTACGCTGTCTCATAGAGACATCGTAGCCGATATGATTCTCGAACGACGAGGGAAGGGCAGGGCACCCTTCGGCATCGTAGCGATGCCGAGCTGGAGGCTGAGACGCTTCGTGAGGATGCGCTCAGCAGCGAAGCTGTAGTTCTTGAAGATAGGCTGGTGATGTTGGCCTTGACGATGGTCTTTGCTGTCGAGCAGGGCGCCACGGTCGGGAGTGAACTTAGGGTTTGAGCCGCGAGGTACTACCAGGGCGAGGCTCAGCTATGAGAGTAGAGAATTTCTTCATACGCATGTATATGTTTTAGGTGTTTAACGTTGCAAAGATAATCTAATATTCTTGTGGTTCGATTGTTGCTCCGTGTATGGATAAAAGTTGTGGAGGAGTAGCGAGATAAGTTTGGACTACGTGCATGTGGCTCTATATCTACCTACGTGGATATTTGGATTGACGTAGCCTGGTCTTTAAGACTACGTGCGTAGACAGAGGAAGACCACTACGGTAAGGTGCTTTCCTTCACGAGAATAGCATTTTTCCTCCGCTGGATAAGCGGAATACTTGCGATAAGACGAAGGGCTTGCGTGTCACTTCGGAGGGATATCGTGGGGCTGGGGTGCGATGCCTAGCAGAATAAATAGCAGGGTGGGATCCTGGCAACAGCCCTCGTTTAGGCGTACATCACGACCCATAGGGGGCTGCGCGCCTCCCTCAGGTGACTCCCGCGATGGACTGCTGATGCCGTCCCTTTCAGGGCAAATAGTATTTTGTATTAGGGAGATTGCTCGCCTTGAAGCCTCCCATTTCCGCAAACGATGCTGCAGATACTTTATTAGATACGCTGCTTATGGCACTGACATTGGGGATCTTGTCCCCGACCTCTTGAGCTTGGACGAAGCAGGGGCAGGAGGTACGCCTCGGACTACCCTGGGCGTAAGATCGTCCTCTACTTCTACCCCAAGGACAATACCTCGGGCTGCACGGCTCAGGCATGTAGCCTGCGTGACGGCTACAGCGAGCTCCGTGCCGCTGGCTACGAGATCATCGGGGTGAGCCGTGACTCGGCGAAGAGCCACGTGGGCTTCCGCACGAAGTACGAGTCGCCTTCCGCCTCATCGCCGATACCGATGTGCGCCTCAATGAACTCTTCGGCACTTGGATCGAGGAAGAGCATGTACGGCCGCAAGCTACATGGGTACCGAGCGCACGACCTTCGTCATCGGAACCGATGGCCGTATCGAGCGCATCATCCGTGGCAAGGCCGTCAATACGAAGGACCACGCCCAGCAGATCCTCCACGAAGATTAATCACAGGCTCTCCCCCGAGCCTACATATAAATAGACAACCTCCACATGAGTGAAGAAGTAAAAGCTACTCCAAGAGCGCTAAGGATAAGAGAAGCAGGCCCAGGATGAGGCCAAGCTGAAGACCCTCGAGACCGTCCTCGGTAAGATCGAGAAGACCTACGGCAAGAGGTGCGGTCATGAACATGGCTGCCCGCCCCACGACCGACGTCAGTGTCATCCCCACCGGCTCGATCACCTCGACCACGCCCTCGGCGTAGGCGGCTATCCCCGCGGTCGTATCATCGAGATTCACGTCCCGAGTCTTCGGTAAGACGACGCTGGCTATCCACGCTATCGCAGAGGTGCAGAAGCAGGGCGGTAAGGCGATCATCATCGACGCCGAGCACGCCTTCGACCCCTCCTATGCCGGGAAGCACTGGGTGTCGACATGGACAGCCTCTATATCTCTCAGCCCGACAACGGGGAGCAGGCGCTCGATCATCGCTGAGCAGGTCATCCGCTCTGGGTGCCGTCGACCTGGTTATCATCGACTCCGTCGCAGCCCTGGTGCCTAAGCAGGAGATCGAGGGCGATATGGGTGAGACGAAGGTAGGTCTGCAGGCTCGCCTCATGTCGCAGTCTCTGCGTAAGATCACGGGGCTATCAGCAAGTCCAATACCGCCTGTATCTTCATCAACCAGCTCGTGAGAAGATCGGTGGGAATCTCCTACGGCCCTCCGAAACGACTACGGGTGGTAACGCCCTGAAGTTCTACGCCTGCGCGTCTGGACATCCGTCGTATCGGCCAGCTCTAGAGGATGGCGACGAGGTCATCGGGAACAATACCCGCGTGAAGGTCGTCAAGACAAGGTGGCACCTCCCTTCCGCGTCGCAAACTTCGGAGATCCTCTACGGTCAGGGTATCTCCCGCCTCGGTGAGATCATCGACATCGCCGAGAGCGAAGACTTCTATCAAGAAGAGTGGCTCGTGGCAGCTACGGAGCTACGAAGCTCGGTCAGGTAAGGAGAACGCTAAGCAGACGCTCGCCGACAACCCCGAGCTCCCTCGATGAGCTGACTGGAGAAGGTCAAGGAAGCCCTGCGCAACGAAAATGGCAGCCTAGGACAAGCGCAAGAAGAAGGCCGCTAAGGACGAAGACGAGGACGAGGATTAATTCCCGTCTCCCGACCTCTCGCTTCGATAGTGTAATCTATGGGAAAGCTAATCATCATCTCCGCCCCTCGGGTACGGGGAAGAGTACGCTCATCAACCGTCTGCTCGCTGAGCACCCCGAGCTGCATCTCGGCTTCTCCGTCTCGGCTACGAGCCGCGTGGGCAGGAGCAGCATGGCGTGGAGTATTACTTCTTCTCCCGAGGAGTTTCGCTCGCATCGAGCGTGGTGACTTCCTCGAGCACGAAGAGGTCTACCCCGGACGCTACTACGGAACGCTTCGCTCCGAGGTCGACCGCCGTATCGCTGCGGGTGACCGCGTGATCTTCGACGTCGACTGCGTCGGCGGGCTGAATATCAAGAAGGGATATGGGCACGAAGCCCTGAGCATCTTCATCGAGCCACTCGATCGAGGAGCTCCGTCGTCGTCTCGTCGGGCGCTCTACGGATAGCCCTTGAGGTCATCGAGGAGCGTGGCGAAGGCTGCCCATGAGCTGACGTATGCACCGCTCTTCGACCGTGTGCTGACCAACGATGATTTGGAGCGCTGCTACGGGGAGTTCTACTCGATCGTGAGTGCCTTCCTCAGCGAAGACTAAGGCTCAGAGCTCCAGCGTACAGATCGCACCATAGGGACTTTGGTGGCTGAAGGCCTCCTCGAGAGGATACCAGCCAGCCCAGAGCCCAGCAGATAGGAGGACTCCTCCGTGTGTGAAGACTAAGACTCCATGCGGAGGAGTCTCTTTAGTACGAGCTCATCTCGTAGCTCTTCGATGAGTCCCGCTACGCGTGCGCTTGCTCGGTGAAGGACTCGCCCCCGTGGGTGCCATGGGAGGTAGTCGTCGTACCAGAGCTGGAGGCGTGGGTCGGTGATCTCGTCGAAGCGCTGCAGCTCCCACTCCCCGAAGTTCAGCTCTAAGAGCCGTGCGTCGAGGATGGGGGCTTCGTAGCCCAGCGCCTCACTGAGGCGCCGACAGCGGGAGAGTGGACTGCTATAGATGCGGGTAGGTGTGCGCCCTTCGAGCCGCTCAGTGAGCCGTGCTCTGACGTCCTCCGCCTCCTCGGCGAAGGATGCTGCCAGCGGATATCACTCTGCTCGTAGCAGACACCGCGTGCGATGTCGGGGCGGTGTGGCGGATGAAGTGCAGGCGCATGGTAGTGGTCGGATCGTGGCTTAGATGCCTGGCCGAGGCGGTAGAGGATGGCGAAGCCCGTGAGCGTCGCCAGCTCTGAGAGGAGGCATAGTGCTCCGCAGGTGTCGCCCGTGTAGCCGTCGATACGCTTACGCAGGTAGGCGATGAGCCCACCGCCGACGAGGATGGGGAGGAAGATGGAGAGCGGTACGAAGTGCGTCGGTTCGCTCCCGCCGATGGGTGTGGTCTCGATAGGGCGCAGTGCCCACCACTGCGCCGTGAGGAAGATCGCCAGCGCTGCGTAGATCGCCAAGGGGCGTGCTGCTGCAGGTAGGTGACTGATCTTACTATCCTCTTCGCGACGAGCGTAGGGAGGAACTGCACCTGCAGGAGCGAGGTGACCTTCCCCGTGATGTCTGAGGCGAAGAGCACGGCAGGGAGCCAGCCTGCGGGGGAGTGACGCCCAGCGCCCAGTAGGTGAGGTAGAGGATGAGCCTGAGGACGGCATAGCTCCCCACGTGGCTATCCTTCATGATCGCGAGGATCTGACTGCGCTCCCGTCCGCCTCCGAAGCCGTCGAAGAAGTCTCCGAGGCCGTCTTCGTGGAAGGCACCGTCAGGAGTAGGCGCGTGCCGAGGGCTGAGGCCAGCGCTGCTCCCACCGAGGGTAGTACGAGTGAGTAGAGGTAGAAGCTCCCCTGAGAGGGTCGTCGCCGTCACGAGTCCCGCCACGGGCCACCAGCCGAGGGCATCCTCATAGTCGGCCTAGTGCTCTCGCAGGCGCCAGAAGGGGAGGCGCGTGAAGAGGCTGAGGGGCGGCGATGAGCGCCCCGAGATGGCTTCGCTTCGTATCCGAACTATTCATACCAGACGCTACCCGGCTGATCGGTGAGGGTGAAGCGGATCTCGCCGCCCCGCATCACGTCATCGTAGGGTGATGTAGGACTTGCGGAGCTCACGGCCGTTGATGGTGACGCGCTTGATGTGGCGCGTTTCTTCTCGCTCAGCTCGGGAGCAGAGAGGCGGAGCGTACGGCCGTTGGGCGGCTGATCGTACTCACGGAAGAGGGGCGTGACGAGTTCGTAGCGCCCGCCTCGATCGACGGGGTAGAAGCCGAGCGAGGCGAAGACGTACCAGGCGGACATCTGACCGCAGTCTTCGTTGCCACAGAGGCCAGCGGGCTTATCGGTGTAGAGCTGCTTGAGTACGCGGTGCGTGAGGTCCGTGGTCTTCCAAGGCTGGCGGGCTGCATTGTAGAGGAAGATGACGTGGTGCCCAGGCTCGTTGCCGTCAGCGTACTGGCCGATCATCCCTGTAGAGAAGATGGGGAGCTCGATGTGGCTGGGGCGTCTCGGAAGAGAAGAACTCGTCGAGGCGCTCACCGAGCTTACCCTGCATAAGCTTCGTCAGCCCATCGATATCGTGCTGTACGCTGAAGAGGTAGTGGTAAGCATTACTCTCGGTAAAGGGCTTGGTGTAGGCGAAAGGATCGAAGACGCTATCCAGCTCGCCATTGCTCTTGCGGGGGCGGAAGAAGCCAGTCTCTCGTCCCAGAGGTGGCGGTAGAGGGCAGCGCCTCGCGGTAGATCTTCTCACTTCGTGGTCACCCATCCAGGCGGCATAGCGTGCGATAGCATCATCGTCGTAGGCATACTCGAGGGTCTTCGAGACGCTCTCGTCCTCGCGGTCGCTCGCCGACGCAGCCCTTCTTGCGGTAGTCGTCCAGCCCGCGTAGCCCTTTGCGCTCAGCCGTCGTGCGAGGAGGCTCAGGAGCTCTTGCCTTGTCCTGGGGACGTAGATCCCGCGCAGGACGGCCTCGACGATGACGGGTACGGAGTGGTAGCCGATCATCATGTCGGTCTCGGAGGCGAACATATTCCACACGGGGAGGTGGCCCTCGTTCTGCTCACCGAAGTCGATGAGTGACTGCACGAAGTCACGCTGGAGGTCGGGCTGAAGGATGGAGTAGAGTGGGTGGGCACGGTAGGTATCCCACAGTGAGAAGGTGCTGTAGGAGCCACCTGCACGCTGATGGATCTCACGGTCAGCGCCGAGGTAGCGGCCGTCGACGTCGCTATAGAGCGTGGGGCAGATCTGCGCGCGGTAGAGTGCCGTGTAGAAGGTCGTCTGCAGGCTATCGGGTGTCGGATGAGAGACGGATCTGTGCAAGACGCTTTGTCCCAGCGGTGGTAGCTGTCTGGCGGTAGCGGTTGAAGTCGGTACGAGGGGCTTCGGCCGCAGGTTCTTCAGCGCGCCCGCTTCGCTTACACCAGAGAGCGCGGTCAGAGCGTGATGCTTTCGCCAGCGCGTACCTTATTGTAGTAGAGGCGGAGGATGACGCCATGGCCGACGGACTTACCCTACCCTGCCCCTTGCTGAGGATGTATGGGGTAGCTGTACGCTCGATGCGGGCGGCAGGGCGAGAGCTTTCGTGGTGAAGTAGACCTTCTGATTGCGAGCCCAGCCGTCGGAGTAGCGGAAGCCCGTGATCCGTGGGCGAGATGGCACTGCGTCGCTGATTGACGGTGCGGTCCCAGTTCATCGCCTTTGTCCAGATTGAGGATGATGCAGACCGAGTCGGCATCCTTCTGGAAGGTGTAGCGCTGTACGCCCACGCGGTCGGTGGCGGTCAGCTCGACACGGATGTCTGTAAGGGCTCGAGTGTCACGGCATAGTAGCCTGCCTTCGCCACCGGTAGCGTGCGAGAAGCGTGCGTATGCGCGATAGGTGCTGCTCTCTCCCGTCTTACCTGACTGAGGCTTGCGGGTGAGACGGTCGTCCAGTGCGGAAGGGTGACGGGAGAAGGAGATATCAGAGGTCGCTTGCTCCCGTGCCACTACTCAGGTGCGTGTGGCTGAAGCCTGCGATCGTGCTGTCGGGTAGAAGTAGTCAGCAATATAGTCCCAGCCCGCCCGCCCGTTGTCGGGGCTGAGCTGCACCATGCCGAAGGGTGCCGAGGCACCAGGGCAGACATTGCCCACCCAGTCGCACCGATGAGGGTATCTACGCGCTGCGAGAGGCGAGAGATACTGAGGGCGAACGATCTGCTTGCGCTGTGCGGGTAGCGCGAGGGTCGTAAGAAGGCCGATGCCAAGGCCCAAGAGGCACGTAATCGTCTGGTCATAGAGGAGGCTATAGCTATAATATGATGTAAAGATACGCATTTACCCACGGGTAATCGGTATGTGACGGTGGTTTCCGCCTATCCACCACTATAGACGTGCGCCCCATCTCTCCACTACGGGGAGGATGGGCGCACGTATGGGTGGGGCAGTCTTATCTCCGATACGCTCGTAGACGCTCTCGAAGGGCACGGATGCGGTCGCCCAAAGGGGCGCTTCCATCACGGATACCGCAGGAGACGATGAGCGAAGGCTCGACGGAGGATGGTAGGCCCAGCGCCTTGCGCACACGGCGGGCATCGAAGCCCCTCGACAGGCAGGTGTCGTAGCCTGCTTCGCTCATAGCGAGCATGAAGGTCTGCGCCATGAGGGCACAGCTCTATGCAGGACGGTCTTCATATCGCCCTCGGCACCCTGACGCATCATGGGGCGGAAGGAAGAGTGCGATAGCGTTCATCACCAGATGGCGTGCCCAGCCCCAGACCTTGCACCCACGGCTGTAGAGTGAAGTACCACCTGGTCATGTATTCACGCTGCATAGCTTCGTACTTGCCCACTTCTCCTCCGGGCTGGTGCTTGTGGATATCCTCTACGATGCGGGGGAAGAGGTGATCCACGCTCACGCCAGCGGGAGGGAGTGATGGCGAAGACGACGACTTCCTTTGCCGTGCTGATGGTGCCCGCCCGAGACAAGCCGGGGTGAGCGCAGCGATGACAGCAGGGTCGGTGATATGGTAGCAGCGGTAGAGCTGCATATTCGAGCTCGTCGGGGCGAGGGTCGCTTGGCGTAGGCATTCCTCGACGCGGGCGCTATCCAGAGGCTTCTCGGTCGGTAGCGTATGGCGCGACGATGCTGGAGGGTTTCGTGAAGGCTCATCGAGGTGGCTCTATTGGGATATAGGATATACGTGCGTGCGCCCCATAGCATAGGATAGCGACGCGCTGATATCCTCAGAGGGATATCAGCGGTGCGTAAATCGATGGGATGACCTTCTGACGTCCGCTAAGAGCGGTGCGAGATGGGTATGCGGAGTAGCCTCGCAATCGAGGGCGGGATGATCGCCTTCTGCTCGTGCAAGCACTGTCAGCGAAGGGAGGGAGACGGAGTCTCTACACTGCTCTTCGGCCTGCTGGAGCTGCTTGACGTAGATGCGTCTCTCCATCTTCTTGCGTCGAGCTACAGAGGGCTTGATGAAGGCCTGACGGGCACGAAGTGCGCGCACAGCAATCGGTCTTCTCAAACTTTCTCTGAATCTTCTCAGAGCCTTCCGATGTTTTCGCCCTCTTTTACTGGAACTACGATCATAATGTCTTACTTATCTATTTTGTTGTTATACTTTCTATCGTTGGAGAGTGCTACATACACTCTAATCAGTGCGCAAAATTACTAATACTGGCGAATACACAAACCCCGCTTCGTCTGCCTGCGCCTCCCGCACTAAAAATCTCCTGCCCTGCACCTACTGAAGCATCCTTAGGTATATGGGTGTGTGTGATACTATATGATGGCGAAGAAAGCTATATAGCTTGGACTGATTCCGTATAGCTTTCGGGTGAAGCTATATAGCTTTGTGAAGTGACCCTATTAAATTGTTGCTCCTCGTAGGGATAAAAAGCTGTGGACGAGTGGCAGATAAGTTTGACTATGTACGTGGCTCTCAATATCTACTGTGTACGTGGATATTTGGATTTATGTCTGGTCTTAAGACTACGTACATAGATAGAAGAATACCACTACGTGAAGGGTGCTTTTCCTTCACGAGAACGATGCTTTTCCCTCCGCTGGACAAGAGGAACACTCACGATAAGGCGAAGGGCTTGTGTGTCACTTCGGAGAGGCATATCGGGGAGCTGGGGCGTGATGCCTTAGCCCAATCAAGTGAGGGGCAGGACTCATGTCAACAGTCTCAAAATAGAGGAAGATTCCGCAAGGGTTGTTGTTCCATGAGAATATTATGTCGAAGCTTGTAGGAGTGGGGATAGGAATAGCGTAGGAGGGTGAACCAATAGTGGTCCACCTCGCCACAAATTGTGTTGTTTGGAATTATCCACTTAAAGCATGGAGTTTGAACGGTCTATAGATTGCCATTGTCCTTACCATGAGGTCTATATAAAAATAAAAAGACATCCTATTTAGTCCTCATTTTGGGCTTCCTTCGGTCAAGGCCAATATCCACCATTCATTCTCTGTCACTCTCCACCTCTTCTGTAGACAAATCCTTCACCCCGATAGCGATTATAGATGCGTCCATGCTCTGCATAGAGTAAGATCTTGCTCATGACAAGAGGATAATGCCAGAGATATTCTCATCATACTCATAGGATTGACGGAGCCCTCAAGACTTCTGTAAACTCTCACCCTCATCCTGTAAGCATCGTTCAAAGAGACTTAGTAGAGCCTTGGTAATGTGAGGATGATTAAGAGATTCTGCAGTCGCCAAGGTATACCTGAGCCATGTTCCTATGAGATAGGTAATCAACTTACCCTCAGAGGATAGATTAAAGAGAGGCCTTCTAGAAGGCCAATGAGCAGTACATAAATCACTAGCTCAAGCCCAATCTGCCTTTCGATATTCTTTTCTGTAGCCCCACCATCTTTGGAAATGATCATCATCCTCTATTTCCAAGTAAGAATCCTACCTGTCCCTGCAAACAAAGGGATACGCTCAGCTCTAAGTAAGGCCTCCTGACGATTAGGATAGCGCCCTATGTAGCGTAACCTATCCTGCTCCAGTTTTAATCGAGCTTTTTCATCTTCCTGTGGAACTAATACCTATCTTCTTCTATATCAGTACTGATCAGGAAACCTCTATAGTCGACGCTATGGGGCGAGTTGAGCAAGTAGAACATTATAGCGTCTCTGGAGCTTGATAGCTACGTAGCTTAGGGTCAGCAATCAGATTCCATACGACCCTCATCCATGCTTGATAGTGCTCGGGGCTCTGGGATCTTCATCCGATGCATTATCTATGTAGAGCATCAGAGCATAGAGAGCTATTCGATCGAGGCATGGAGAGTCTCTACATCTAGTAGATAGATAGACTAGTTTTTGCCCCTTATCCTCCTGCGGGTTACGAGTCGTTGCGACGCCTCTATACTAGCTAAGAAGTTGAAGAAACGCACCATACGCCCTAGACGACCATCCTCCGCAGAGAGTATGGCTTCATAAGCATCAAAGCCTTGATAGTCCGTCCCTGTGAAGTGTACATTCAGCTCATTGGGAGTTGAATCTTTTCTCCCTTCTCCAGGAGGATTATCTATGATCCATAGGTTGTAGAAGTATCTCATTGAAGAGTCGTAGATATCGGATATCAAAACCTCATTCTCCTGACATCCCCAAGCCATATCAGCCCACCATGATCGAGCTTACGATCATAGCTATCGGGCTTGCTAAAGTCATGCCCTATTTCCTTGAGGTAGCCTGACGAAGTCAGCCTTTAAAGATTCTACTCTCCAGTTGCTTTCCACGCATGATCATCTTGATATAGCTCATCAGTCAGCTCATAAGCAATATCAAAAGCTATGGAACTGCAAGCTCTCCAGCTGATCAAAGGATACGGGGTGTTCCTTCTGTTCCTGAGCTATGGCGTTGAGCATATTGAGCATGGCCTGTATCGTAGGATCATAGCTGTACTTGCTCGTAAACCACATCTCTCGAGAAATACTCTGAGGGATTAGCTAATCATCCCGCGTCAGTCTCAAGGAACAAAGTCGCTGACAGAAGTCTCGTGCTGTACTACGTGTAGCATAAGTAAATCGCTGGAGCAGGGAGGCAATCTCTTCACACTTCCCCTCCCACTGAGAGAGATACCAATCGTAAGAGCCATAGCGTGGTCAGGGCGCTGCTGTCCATCGAGAGGAATGAAGGTTTTTATCTCTGGACGGTCACTATCTCTGGTTTCTATCGAGCCATATATGATATCCATATGAGCCCCTTTCTCCTCACGCAGAGCATTGAAGAGCACTCTTATGAAGTTCTCCCCTTTTTTATTCATCCCCTTTGTTCTGGGATCTAAGCGGCCTTGCGCATAGTCTCGCTGTAGTATGGGTATTTCTACAGCTGCATACTTATCGAGAAAACTCGCAGAGAATGATTGCTATCATATTATGGTTCTTGATATAGTCTTTTACCAAAATCGTATATATAGGCTTCATGTCGCACTTATCCTCTGTACTCCACTTATCGAGTGCAAGTCTGCTTTCCAGGAAAATACTTCATAAAGGCAATCTTCAATTGCCCTGAGGAATGAACTTTCCCTGCTGTTCCTGCTTCTGAAGCTCTGCCCTCTTCTTTATAAAGAGGGTTATTACCATAACTCGATTCGTCTCTCGCATCTGCAGAGGCAAGGTTACCAATAGACTGGCTATAGTTATCTTCTCTCTCCAGCAAGGTCTTGTAGTTTGCTCTCTCAAATGCTCTGAACTTCTCTTGTTCATTCAATTCTTGAGCTATATACTTTTCTATACTTCTCCAATGTCTCATCAATCTTAGATCCAAGAGCTTCTCTTGTAACCTCAAGCCATTGATTCTGTTCTTTTCTTAGACTGAATTTCCCTTGGAGTCTGAGAGTCAATATGCTCTATATCCCACATGATGCGTTTCTCTCCTCCCGTCTGAAGAGTTTCCAAGGAAATCGCTCGGTACCACTTCACGTAGCACAGCTCTATATTGTAGAGCAGGAGTAGCGAACGCACCTCTTACCACCATAGCTCTTTGCTTTTCTCTCTTTAGCTTAGCTTGTAAAAAGCCATCTTTTGAGAGTAATGGAGCTGAATCCCACCTTCACTAATCTTGCTTCGAGCTTATCGATAAACTGAGTCTTGGTATCATCCTCACTTCTTAAGGCATATATACTCTGTAGCTTTACGCCCATCTGGGTGAGATAGCCGATGTAGTGATAGGCCTTATGATCATGGTACCAATCTACTATCATGCTGATAGATCCTTCACCACGCTGCCATAAACTCGAGATAACCTTCTTTCCTCTCTGAGGTTTTTCTCTACTATCATAGACCTTAGGCTTCTTCGTCTTCAAGCTTTTAGTGCACACAAAGAGTTGTCCGATATGGATATCAGGCATAGCTTATTACCAAAGATAAAATGCCCATAGATTGGGATCATGGTCCTTGCTCTATCTCATCCCACCTCCCGGAGCTATCTCCAGCTGTCGGCGTAGTATGATTGTGACTGATCTCTTATCTCCTTTGAGTATGAAGGCCTTGATGAGCTCTGCATCAGCTAGCGGTATCTTTTACCTATATTATTGCGCTCAAAAGACCCATGGGATATTCTGCCCCTGTCATCTTGTACCAAATGACTTTTCACCGATCATAAAGAAATCCCTCTTGGAAGGTATTATCTTTAATCGGTCATCCTCTCGCCTTTTTGATAAACCAGCTAGCGGATACACGCATAGGCACGCCTGATATGCCAAAAAGTCAATCTTACTGCTCAGGGCAGAGTCTGATAGTAGTGTGCATCTCTGGATACTTCTCGCTCTGCAGGAAATGCTCTTGATATAGTGGACGATGAGATTAGGCAGTCAACCTCTACTGACCATCGAGTACCCTCATACCATACGAGTTTCCTGCATCGCTTGGCTCTTGTGGCAGGATGATAAGGGTTGTAAGTAATAGAATTCAGACTTCCCATGTTTGGCAAAAGTCCCAAATATCATCTAAGAGCTTAGTTACTTCATCCTTACCCCAACGATATCCCCTCTGGTAGTTGGGTATGTATAGTTCTCTCCTAGGAGGTCACGTACATTCTTGAGTGGCATCTCCCCTGTTTTCGAAGTAGTGTTTTGTGCTTGCTGCAGTAGTTTGTGTAGTTCGATTGTTTGTGTATAGCTTAATTCTATTGTAACGAAGGATGTCTTGTCAAAGGTATTGATCGAATCTTTATTGCTAAAGTAGGATTCTTCTTTGATAGAAGTCGACTCAAAAGGAATCGTCCTTTTAGTAGGTCTGCAAGTGTGTCCGCTTAAAATGTATGGACGTGTGTCTCCGATCAGTAGCTTTGATCTATGACGTATTGCTTTTAGATACTTGTTGATTAGAGTTTGAGATGAGTTGTTGGACATGCGAGAGGACGCAGCGTAGCATTGCTCTGCGGGTGAACTCATATAGGTTCGTGAGCGAACCACTATAGGTTTGCACTATGAACCAGCAGTGGTTCACCGCTGACCAGTAGTGGCTCGCTCACGGACCAGTAGTGGTTCGCTCACGGACCAGTAGTGGTCGGAGCGGTGACCAGTAGGTTCGTATCACCCTTCATAGTGCTTCGCGGAGTGAGTGCGGAGGAGGAAGCGCCCCAGTCGCAGTTGACCACGGCTGGGCGCTTTCGCTGGGCGGGGAGAAGGGAGGCTACCGCGAATGAAGATGTTGATGGGCGTATCGGAGAAGTCCCAGTGCGCACGGATCTGATTCTCGGAGGAAGTGACGATAAGGCTCCTTGACCCACTGGGGAGGTTCGCGAAGAAGGCGAAGCTGGCACCGCTGTGGGGAGCTGCATGACGTACTTGATCTTGATGCAACTTGCCTGGTGGCAGGAGGAGGCGGGCCTCGATGATGGGGAGCAGACCTCGTTGAGCTTCGAGGTGGGGATGCGGTTGCGACGCTCGTAGACCTGCTGGACTTCCTCGAGGACCTTGAGATACGCTGCTCGTCAGGGCCGAGATGAAGATGATGGGAAGTCGGTGAAGGGAGCCAGACGCTCGCGGACAGCGTTCTCAAAGGTTCCTGATGACGGCATTGTTTCTTGTCCTCGACGAGGTCCCACTTATTCACGCAGTATCGATGAGCCCTTTGCCATTCTTCTGATGAGCGAGAAGATATTAAGGTCCTGGCTCGATACTGCGGGTGGCGTCGCTATAAGGATACAGACGTCGGAGTTCGATAGCACGGATGGAGCGAATGGACCGAGTAGTACTCGAGATCTTCGTTGACCTTTGCCACGCTTGCGGATACCAGCCGTATCGACGAGGTAGAAGTTCATGCCGAACTTCGTGAGTGCGTAGATCGAGTCGCGCGTGGTGCCTCGCTACGTTGGTGACGATGTTGCGCTCCTCACCGATGAAGCGCATTGACGAGTGAAGACTTACCCGCGTTGGGTCGGCTGACGATATGATGCGGAGCATCGAGAGTCCCATCGACGTATTCGCCTCGGGGAGGTTCTTCGTGATGGCATCGAGGAGGTCACCGTACCGCTACCGCTGACAGCGGAGATAGGCATGGATCACCGAGGCCGAAGCTGTAGAACTCAGCTGCCCCTTTCGTAGTGCTGGGCGAAGTTGTCCGCCTTGTTCGCCATGAGAGGACGGGCTTCTGCGTGGCGGAGCTGGCAGCGACCTCATCATCGAGGTCGGTGATGCCACTCCGACGTCGACGACGAAGAGGATGACATCGGCTTCCTCCGGCGCGATCTCTACCTGCTTGCTGATCTCGCCTTCGAAGACATTCGCTACCTATCACCCAACCGCCGGTGTCGACGATGGAGAACTTGCGGTCGAGCCATGATACCTTGCCGTACTGGCGGTCACGGGTCGTACTCCTCTTCGCCGACGATGGCCCCACGGGTCTGCGTCAAGCGGTTGAAGAGGGTGGACTTCGCACGTTGGGGCGCCCACTATTGCCACTCAAAATGACCATATCTGATGCTGTGATTGGTAGTGAGGCTTACGCTCTAGTCGAGGCGGTAGCTTAGGCGCGGGAGGATCTTGTCGCGATTGCGCCAGTCCTTCTCACCTTGACAAAGAGCCTCGAGGAAGATCTCTCGAAGAATCGCCCATGTCGCGACGCCATCGTACCGACCTTCTTGATGGCGACACCGCGGTGGTTGATGATGATGCCCTTCGGCTGTTGCGCCTCGACGACGATCAGGGCCTGATGATGATGCGCTTCCCTTCCTGAAAGTGATCTGACGACAACTCGATGCAGTAGGGATTCCTTCTTATAGTAGAGGAGGACCTTCACGGATGATCCGATGACGAAGAAGCGCGGGGCGGTCGGTCAGTGTCCTTCCCGAAGTAGGGAGGAGAGGGGATGAGGTCTCAATGCGCTTCTTCAAGGGCTGACATTGAAGTTGGAGCGCAGAGATGGGATGATCTCCGCCTGAGGAAGCCCTCGCTGCCAGCGCTCCACGAGCCGACGAGCCTCCCTGGGTCGTGAGGTCTACCTGTATTAATGAGGAGTACGGGGCACTTGACCCCACGGACGCGCTCGGAGGAAGAACTCATTCTTTATCGGCCGTCTCGACCGTGTCGGTGACGTAGAGGACGTCAGCATCACCGAGAGCCGACTCGAGAACTGCGCAGACTTCTCTGAGCTTGTAGTTCGGGCGCAGTACCCTAGGGTGTCGCTGCAGACGATCTGCAGCTCGTATTGACGATGCCCGTGATGCGGTGACGCGTCGTCTGGGCCTTGAGGTGATGATCGATACGCGCTCGCCGACCAGGAGGTTCATCAGGTGGACTCTCACATTGGGGTTGCCCACGATATTGACGAAGCCTCGAGCGGTGCGACTTTCTGCTTGTCTTCCATGTCCGGAGTATGGAGGTGGGATGAGACCTGCCCGTCCTCTCCCAGCGAAGGGGGAAGCAGGCAAGGTCTGTCGTGGGGAGATTAGTTCTGGGATCGTAAGCCCACTTGACGTAGACTGCACCCCCAGGTGAAGCTGCTGCGCCGAAGGACGGGAGGATGAGGTCTGTCACCCTTCTTGAGCTGCTTCGAACCCCAGATGCAGAGGGGATTGTAGCTCGAGCTGGTGTTGCCTCGGTACTCAAATGTTGATCATCACGCGATCCAGTAGTACCTGCATCTCACGCGCACAGCGTCGATGATAGCGGAGGTTAGCCTGGTGGGGACTACCCAAGCGATGTCGTCATGCATGAGACCGTTGCGCTCCATGATGGTGCGGCAGCTGAGGACATACCCTTGATGCGCCTGTTTGAAGACGGCAGCACCCTCCCGATAGACGTAGTGCTCACGACGATCAACCGTCCGTGGGAGGCAGGATCGTCGAGCCACCGGACTTACGATGAGGTTGGTGCGACCCGTACCATCCGTGCGGAAGTAAGAGTCGAGTACACCTTCGTTCTCCTCTGCAGGCCTCGAGGAGCATGCGCGAGCGCCGTCGCCGAAGAGCGCACGTAGCGCGGTCGGTGTACGTCGGTGATGGCGGTCATCTTCTCAGCGGCAAGCACGATGATGCATTGTAGCGACTCGAGCGGATGTGAAGTTAGCTCCAGCTCGAGAGCGTAGATGAAGCTGCAGGCAGCCTGCATATCGAAGGTAAAGGCGTTGATACAGCCCGTCCCGAAGGCTACGATAGATGCCGTCGTGGGGAAGTGGTAGTCAGCCGTATTTGTCAGCCAAGATGATCCCGTCGATGGAGTGGGCATGTTGTTGCGGGAGAAGAGATCCTTGACGGCTTCTGGATGCCGAGGAAGGAAGCGCCCTTCGTGGATCCTTGAGGATGCGTGACGCTGTGATCCCGACGCGGGTCATGATCCACCTGTTGTTGGTATCGACCATCTTCCGAGGTCGGCATGGGTTATCTTATCTTCAGGAGATACCCTCCGACAGCCGTGATGGCTGCGTTGATGATACCTGTAGGTTAGTTGATATACTGATGCAGATTAATCAACGCCTAGCTTGTCGCTCACGTAGTAAAAAGCCCCAAAGGGACACTCTGGGGCTTTTCTTGTTAGGCTAGCGCATATTAAGCCTGCTCGATGGCGAGCTTAAGTGCGGTAGTAACCGCACCACCACATACCGTGTGGTAGATGTGCCATGCACCGCAGTTAGCGCACTTTTGCGAGCGTAGCATAGCCGCCTTATCACGAGTACGGCGCTAGCGGTACGCGTCTTGACTGTCTTCTTTTAGGATGTGCCATAAACCTATTTTGTTTTAATTACTAATCTCGCTTGAGAGCCTTTGAGTGCAGCCCAGCGCTCGTCGATCCCCTCATCATCGAGGGTGGGGGCGGGGCCTCGGCTTCGTCGCGCACTTCGTCGGTAGAGACGCGGGCATAGGCCGACATCATCTCCTCGTTGCACTTGCCCCTCGAGATGCATTCGCGAGGGAAGGCTCAGGATGATATCCATAAAGGATCCACCCAGGTCGAGCAATCTATCTTGCTCAGAGACGACGAGGATCTCGTCCTTCTCCTCAAGGGCTTCACTGCTGAACTTGACCATAAGCTCGCGCTCGGACCTCACATCTATATCTACTGGGTCAAGGCAGCGACTGACAGTCGACCACCACATAGCCCTCTATAGTAGAGGTCCGCTAAAGACATCTCCCGTACGGCGCAGACGTAGGTCGACATCGACCTCACCGCCGTGTACGCCACCCTCCGATAGGCGCTCGAAGTAGCTGTCCTCGAGGAGCCAGGTGTACCGTGATCACACCTCCGGGAGACCTGCAGATTGATCTTGTACTGGTCGGTAGTGCATGAGTGACTTTAAACTATGTATCTGCGTAAAGATACACAAAAGCCCCCATTCCCACACCTAAAAAGTGAGTAAATGTTTGCCAGCTCTGAGTGGAGCAGGCTATGGGGCGATGACTCAGGAGGAGACTGCGGGAGCGCCTGTCGGCGATGGTCTCCAAGCTTTCTCAAGGTTCTTGCTTGGGGTGAGCTCAGAGCGAAGAGCAGAGGGATCACAGCGCCAGTTGCGCTGTGCGAGGATCGCACTTGTCCCGATTGAGCGGCGTCGTCTGCCCCTGTGATAGCTGCTCGTGAGCGAGCTGAAGAGGCAGGTGAGGCGCACCAGTGGCAGAGATGCATATGGAATAGCGTTGACCCAGCAGACGTTGGGCTAGATGACCGAACTCTCGGTCGGTAGGTGTCGCCGTCGGTTACGATATAGCGCTGACCGCGGGCACGCTCATCGCGTAGTACAAAGAGGGCAGCTCAGCAAAGATCTCCGCCATAGACGAAGGTCAGGTACTGCTTTACGCAGCCGGACATCGCATTGATGCCACGGGCGATACTCTGAGGGCGATGAGGTAACTCTTGTCTCCTGGGCCATGACGCCGTGGGGAGGAGGATCGTGAAGGGATACCTGACTGCTCGGTGTAGATACCTGCGAGGCACTCTACTACGGCCGTAGTGGGTGTTGGGCTCTGAGGGAGCCTCCGGCATGCGGGCCTGTCGGGGGCCGCCACACTGCCGTAGCTACTGAGGCTACTCATCAGGACGAAGCGCTTGGGGCTGCTCCGGAGACGGCTGAGAGCGTGGAGAAATGGCGCGTGGCGTGCTCGGCGTTGACCTCTGCGAACCCTCGAGGTGGGCGGTCTCGTGATGCCTGCATTGTGGATGACGTAGTCCCACTGAGGGCCGCCTTCAAGGGACTGACCGAGTCAAGAGCAGTGAAGATCGTTCTCATCATAGTAGTCGACTTCAGCAGCTTGACTCTTTGCTTCTCAAGGCGGGTCTGTCACTGTCCCTAGCGTACAGCGGCCCACACTCGTAGCCCGCTTCGAGGGCTTGGCGGACGAGGATGGCTGCCATGAAGCCAGAGGCTCCGGTGATGAGTAGACGCTCCATGATCGTTTCGGTCGTGGCTTAGGAAGATAGAGAAGCGCACGTAGCGCTTGGGGTTCTCCTGCAGGTCACGCGGATGAGGTGGTCTGCACTGGCCTACGAGGCTGTCGGAGGCGCTGTAGAGCGAGGGGTCGTTGAGGAGAAGACCTGCGGTATTGTCCTGCACGGAGCTCGGGATACCATCTGAGCTGAGCCGTCGTCCGCTGAGGCTCAGCATCAGCGAGTCAAGGCGCATCGAGGAGAGCTGACCGGAGAAGTTCGAAAGGTTGGAGCTCATGCCCGACATTGTCGAGCGACGGGGCCAAGGCTGCGGCTCGTGCGGTTCAGCCCTGCTATCATGCCGCAGCTGCTGTGTAGAGGCATTCAGCCCGCAGAGCATGCTGTCGATGCTCTGTCGTTGAGCAGGCATTCAGCGCTCCAGCGTGTCTGGTGATCGTGGGCATCATCCTGCGATAGCGGGAGGATCTTCAGAGACGGAGGATAGGGAGTCCGTCGCCCGCGTCTTGCTGGCGATGGTGTCCCCTCGCTGAGGTAGGTCTGGCTCTGGGGATTGATGACGAGCACGAGCTCAGCGCTCCCCCAGGGGTTCGATCTGATCTTTCAGCTGACTCCTCACGGGATGCGCATGTCGTCATCGAGCGCCAGTCGAGCGTAGCGCCAGCCACGGCTGTAGTCGAAGGCTACGGAGCGCGACGTTGCTCACCTGAACCACTGGCTTGACAGGAGCTGCGAGATGCCGCTGAGGTTGTCGAAGTGGCGATAGTAGATCGAGGTCTTCTTTAAAGACTTGATACCCTTTTGAGGAAGTTGACTGATGTAGCTGAGGGCAACAGCGATGATGGCAGCAGCACGATCTGTACCCCTTTCTTTATCTTCATATGTATCTTATTTCTATATATGCTCTGTGATAGGGGGCTTAGAGGCGGTCTCTGCCTGGTAGCGTGCGATGTAGGCATCGCGTGTAAGTGTGGGAGGCACGGTCGCTTTTGCGCTTCGCCTTTGAGCTCGTGGCGAGTAGATAGATGATGCGCGCCCGATCTCACACGCTCTACGGCAGTGGGGAGCTTTTGCGGCGCGCATCCTCGTGTCGATCTTATCGGGCTGGAGAGGAACCGGACGCGCATGATCCGGAGTCGGAGCTTCGCCTCACTCTCCTTCTGGTCTTCTCCTTGTCCTTGCTACGCCCACGACTCTGTTCATCGCACGCCTCGACCTCCGCACGGGGATTCATTTTGGTCTGCGATAGGCTTTCGCGGTCTCGTCGCTGGCTGTAGCGGTCTCTTCTTCGTCTCGGTGCAGTGGCCTCCTTGCTGTCCTGGTCTTCGTGCTTGCCACGATAGCTGCGGTAGTGAAACTGAAGCCCGCGCGATGGCCGAGGCGAGTGATCGCTGGCCTGCTTCGCTGAGCATGAAGGCGGCTTGCTGGCATTCGAGAGTAGCCGATCTCGGTGAGGATGCTGGCATAGCCGACTGGCTCAGCACCCAGAGGATGATCCTGACGTACGCCACGGCTGTAGCGTCCAGCGGAGCGGTTGGCGCTGATCTTGTTTGCCAGCTCGATGCTCTTGTTGAAGCAAGCATCTCGTATGAGGTCAAACATGATATAGCTTCCGTCGACGTCGGTCGAAGCCCTTGTAAGTCGCCCTATAGTTGCCTCGAGGAGCATCGCCTTGTTCTCGCGCATCGCCACGCTGAGGTTGCTGGCGAACTTTCGCGATCCCCAGCACATAGGTCTCCGTACCGTGGACGTCCCTCGACGGTGCGCTGTTGACGTGGATGCTGAGCAGGGAGGCTTTCGCTTATTCGCAAAGTCAGCACGAGCTCGCAGACCGACGAAGACGTCGGTGCTAGCGCTGTAGAGTACACGTACTCGGGGTAGCTGCGGATCTTATCGACCGACGAGTTTTGGCTACCGCGAGGGTGATATCCTCTCCTTGCCACCATTCCCTACGGTACCCGAGTCCTTCCCCTCGTGACCGGCGTCGATGACGACGGTGAAGAGGCGCTGGGCTTGTATCCTGAGGGGGCGCAAGAGCGAGACGAGGAGGAGCAAGCATCGAGGCGCGGATGGTATAGCGTGGATCTCATGAGCGGCATATGCTTTGGGAGGAGCCTGTAGGCTTCTACGAACAACGATTTATTTACATAACGCAAAGATACAACGCTTTGTAAAGGGGCTTGTATCCTCACGAGGATTACAGGAAGACCCTCTCCTGCGACAGGTGAAGTCGAGGAGGGCCTTCTTCAGTGGGCACTTAAAGAGTGCGCTCACTACTATATAGCGAGGATGTAGCGTGACGAGGAGTGCTGAGACGATGTAGAGGGTGATGGAGACCCGACGCCACTGGCCGCTGAGGAGCTTGACCAGCGTGTAGGAGATGAGCCTGAGAGCCATCCCTTCGGCGATATTGCAGGTCAGCACCATCGTCAGTACGGTGATGAAGCTGGGCAGTGCCTCGAGATATCCATGAGGTCGATATCCTGGATAGAGCCCAGCATCAGCACACCTACCAGCACAAGAGCACCCGTCGTCGCTGCGGAGGGATGAGAGGAAGAGCGGGCGAGGAAGAGGCGAGGATGAAGAGCACAGCTGTAGAGCAGTGCGGTCATACCGTGCGGCCGCCCTCGGCGATACCCGCACCGACTTTCTACGAAGGTCGTCACGGTCGACGTACCGCAGACGGCACCGATGGAGGTGGCCAGAGCATCAGCCATCATCGCTGCTTGATGTTCTTCACGCTGCCTCGCTGTCCATCATCTCGGTCTAGCGGCAGCACTGATGAGTGTACCCGACGGTGTTGAAGATATCCATGAAGACCAGAGCGAAGATCGTGAGCGCCATATCCATGCTGAGCAGCGCCTTGAAGTCGAACTGCAGGAACGTAGGAGCCAGCGAGCGGGGTAGGGAGACGGGGATGAAGCTATCGGGGATCTGTGTCACGCCGAGGGGAATACTGATGATCGTGCAGAGGACGATGCTGTAGAAGAGCGCACCACGCACACGCAGCGTCATCAGGACACCGCTGAGGATGATACCGATGACGGCGAGGATAGCCGTAGGGGTGAAGGGGCCGAGGGCTACGAAGGTAGCTTCGTTGGCCACGATGACCCCAGCATTCTTCAGCCCGATGAAGGCGATGAAGAAGCCGATACCAGCCGAGATAAAGCGAAGCGGAGGTCTTCGATACAGCGACGATCTGCCTCACGGATGTTGAAGGCGGTGAGCAGGATGAAGATGATCCCTTCGACGAAGACGGCTGCGAGACCAGCCTGCCAGCTGCAGCCCATGCCCATAACGAGGTGAAGGCGAAGAAGGTATTGATACTTCATGCTGGGAGCCTGAGCGAAAGGGCAGCTTAGCTAAGAAGGCTGATGAGGAGCGTCCTGACGGCCGATGCCAGAGCGGTAGCGGTGAAGACGGCGCCCTTGTCCATGCCAGCAGTGCTGAGGATGTCGGGCGTTGACCGCGAGGATATAGCTCATCGTGAGGAAGGTCGTCAGGCCCTGCCAGAAGCTCGGTGCGGAGCTTGTACTGTGGGGTCAAAGCCCACAAGACGATAGAGGCTTGCACTAGAGTGTGCTGGGGGCTTAGAAGGTCCACTTGATGGCTACAGCGTGGGGTCTCACGACGGTCTTCGTCCAGTACAGCGAAGTTGCGTTGATCTCCCATTCGGTACCGATGCTGAGGTTGAACTTGGGATTGATGCCTCGAACTTATCTCAGGTTCATCACAGCTGGGCGGCTCGGGTGATGAAGATGATATTGTTCTGCCCGCGACGAGATGACGGTCGCCCCCAGAGGTCAGCGGCTTCCAGGAAGGAGAGCTTACCACCCGCCATGTGCAGGTACCACGTACTCGTCAGCTGGAAGGAGTGTCTATCCTGACGTCAGATACTTATACATCGGCGTGAAGGTGAAGTCGCCTGATAGTCTGCTTGGTTCCACGCGTCAGGTCAGACCTGCGAGGTAGGCATTTCTGTAGGAGAACTGATTGCTCAGCCCGCCGTCGTACTCGATGGCGCAGGCCAGAGGGAGCTTGCCGAGGCTGAACTCACGAGAGATCTCCGCAGGCTGAGGTGATGCCTCGCGCTGATAGTTCATATCGACGAAGAAGAAGGTATTCCCCTCAGCTATCGGGGTGGAAGAGCACACGGTCGTGGTGAGCTGGAAGCGATCGGGACTGGTCTCAGTGTAGAGCTCGGGCGCCCAGTCGTAGTGGAGCTGAATGTTTTGTGCTTGTGCCTCGAGGGTAGTCAGGAGGAGTACAAGCGCGATACGATAAAGCTGTCGCATGATGGATTACTGGGAGAGTTAGGCAGTGTTTGTCAGTAGGCTCGCGCCATCCTCCTTGCGCTCGGGGAGTAGGAGGTTTAGCAGGACAGGCATGACAGCCGAGAGACTGATACCCGAGAGGGAGAAGTTGTCGAAGGAGAGTGCAGAGCCCTGATACCCGTGGTGAGGGTGACGGAGATGATGACCACGTTGCGCGACGAGGCGAGGTCACACGGCTATGCAGGAGGCTTGAGATCCTGCGCCCGCGATCGTGCCGAAGAGCAGGAGCATGGATCCCGCCGAGGATAGCTCGGTCGATGCGGTGCAGGAGGGCGCTGACCTTCCTGATGAGGGAGAAGAGCACGCCTGTGACGGCTGCGATGCGGAAGACCAGCGGGTCGGCTGACCTTCGTCATGACGACATATGCCCGTGACCTCGGAGTAGGTCGTCACAGGAGGCCCCCTGACGAGTGAGGCGAAGAGACAGGCGATACCGCCCGAGCATCGTGCGGTGCAGGCCAGTACTTTGACGAAGTTCTTCCCGCGATGTCATTCATACACGTCACCGATATGCTCGATGACGAAAGGATGGCCACGGGGATCATGGAAGAGGATGAGCAAAAGGAGAAGTTCTCAGGGATCGTGATCCAGGTAGGCTGTCAGCCAAGAGGCTTCAAGGATGGGTCTTAGATCGACCTCGAAGAAGATGAGGTCAGCGATAGCTCACGACGATCCTGAGGAAGTATGTGGGATGAGCTCGTGATCCTCGGCCGTAGAGTGACGATGATCGCCGAGCAAGCGAGATGACCGCCAGAGGCCAGTTCGTCGACGCCATCTTCACGGCGGAGTGCTGAGAGGGAGAGGCCGATGAGCATGATGATAGGGCTGATGACGACCGGAGGGAAGAGGCGGGAGATGAAGCGAGCCCGAAGAGACGGATCAGGGAGCGACATCACGAAGTACACGGCACTCACCCTGATACAGCCGGAAGAGTGCACCGCTGAGTCTGTAGAGCTCTGTGGCTTTGATGATCGGTGCGATGAAGGCGAAGCTACTACTGGGTGGGAAGATAGGTACCTTTACCCTGGTCACGAGGTGGAAGAGGAGGGTGCCGATACCTGCCGAGAAGAGGGCGGTCGACGGGTCGAGTCCGACGAGGATAGGGTACGAGGACTGTAGCCCTGAAGGCAACGAATAGGTACTAAGGCCAGCGATCCCCTACGCAGGGGGCTGAGTGGGTGGTGCCAGAGGTCATGCTTTTCCAAGGGAGAGGTGATTACGCTCACAAAAAGTAGCTAACTTCTGCTCATATAGAGTGCCCCAATCATTATCAGGCAACCTCCATAGACCCTCAGGATGCGCCTATATGCTCTCCGCAAGTGCTCTCGTCATTTGCTCCACTTTGGGGAGGAGGAGGAGGTAAATGGGAGGTGTATTATCTTCTTATTTCGTGAGTGGATTACGTGGATATAAATCCTCCCTATACTGGGTCCCATATATTTAGAGTGCCAGGTATCGCCTGCCCAGCTCCACGAATATACTCTCCGAAGAGATACATGCCTTCGCTCGCATCGCTGAATACCCTCTTATCCAGCGGAGGGAAAGGTCCTTCCCGTGCAAGAAAAGCGCCCAATGCAGGTGCTTTTTCTGTCTATGCACTGTAGTCTCTAAAGACCAGGTGCGTCAACCAAATATCCACGGATCGTAGATATTAGAGCCACGTACGCAGTCCTCCAAACTTATATCTACCACTCGTCCGCAATCTCTTTATCCTCACGCGGGGCAACAGCCTAACCCATTGCTTGACCCGTCGACCCATATAGGCTGCGATCCTCTCGTAGAGAGATGCTTGTGCCCCGTCTGGCGACAAGGCAGGCTGTCGATCGAAGCCCGCACGAAGATGCCGAGGAGCATGCTGTCGCATGGGCTGGTCTGTCGAGCCTTGCGGGTGCGTCAGGTTGTCGAGCGTGATGCGCAGGGAGAGGCCGTAGCTGCTGGTGGAGATGAAGTGAGTAGGCGCTGACGAGTGCACATTGCGGCTGTACTCGTAGTAGGCTCTCGAGGACCGGATCCGTCGGCTCAGCTGAGAGTCGGCACTGAGGCGCAGGCGTCGGTCGACATCGGAGTTCGCTGGGTGCATAGCCTCCCCGAGACGGCGCAGGAGGGTGAGCGCAGCGGTGTGCATATTCGCCTCGGAGTGCGAGTGCTGCGGGCAGAGGTCGCCGCAGGCTGCTCTGCTCGCACGGCGCTTCTTACGGCGGGCGGCGGTGGGCTGATGAGGCTCGCGAGGTCAAGGTCGATCTTTGTAGCGAGGCCGAGGCTTTAGCTCACGCGAGGGCTCGATGATACTATGTGCCCGAGGCAGGACGGCACTCGGTTTGGCGCCACTCGCGCACCCGTCCCGAGACCATTGAGCCACGTCGTGTCAAGCCCGATGAGAAGCAGTTCTCCTGTAGTGCTACCGATGCGGATGTCATAGGCGTAGCTAAGGCGTGCGCTGCCTCGTCGCTCCTCCTCCGCCCGCTGTCGTCTCGCTCAAGAGGCTGATGGCGTCGATCGCTCGCCAGCCCGCCAGCGACGAGAAGCCCTGACGGTGCACGTGGCACGGTAGGCGTGGCGTAGGCCGCGCTGGCGGGAAGTGACGCTTGAGGAAGGGTAGCCTCGAGAGCTCGCAGCCTCACCGACCAGTTCGGAGCATACTCGAGGAGGTCGGCAGGGCGCTCTGTCTCGTGCGCCCTCTTCCTCGAGCTCGTGCATAGCAGGCTGCGCGGAGTTAGGCGGGATAAGTGACGGCTGACGCGTTGCAGGTCGATGGTGAGCCCTGTGGCGAGGCTCCCTGCGCTCCTCCTGCCTCATGAGGCGTGGCCGTGATGCGAGCGAAGGTCCCGAGAGGTAGCCTCCCTCGGAGCGATGGGGTGAAGTATTCTTGAGCCTGATGTTCGTCATCGTGGTTCGCTGTAGAGTCGGGGGCTACCATATATATTGTACTTCGCGGTTGGCGTGGGTGTGATTGCTCTAGAGCGGATGGTGAGGTTGTAGTGGCTGGAGCGTGGCACGGTCCACCGTGCGGTGGTGAAGACCTTGGGGTGAGGGGTGCTCGATGGAGCGAGGAGTCGCCCTGCGGTAAGGCGTCATTTGTCAGACGCTAGCCCGGAAGGCAAAGCCCACTGTATATTACACGTCTGAAGGCTTGCCCCGATAGCCTTTATGGTGGTGGTGCCAGGGAGGTACGTGGGAGCGGTAGGTCAGACGTCTCTCACCATAAGGGTGCGTAGAGGATTAATCAGCTGTTCCATCGCTCACTCTTTGTTTTTCCCGCGCCCGGTGGCGGTCACCAGCCAAGGGAAGCGGCCCAGCTGAGCGAGTGGGATATGCGATAGAGCTGGCGAGCTGGTGCTGGTGGTGACTGAGTGCGCCCTGCGCCATAAGGGCATGCGCCAGGCGGATGGTCGGTCGGGGAGCACGCCCCACGGTCCCACGAAGTAGGCTGCTATAAGAGAGCTGTGAGCGGATGAAGGAGAGGGCGCGATGTCGGCGGTGGGAGCTGATAGCTGAGGCCTGCCTGCTGAGCGTAGGACGGCGTACTCTCGCGGATGCTCTGCCCGACGGAGTCACGCCACGCACGCCACGCCGCATGGGCTGAGCTGGCGATTGACCCACGTGCCTTCGATACGTGCATCGGTACCGAGTTGGAAGGCCAGCTGAGCGAACGGTGGATTCCGGCTGAGCTGCAGACGGCGGTTCCAGATGAACTGCTGAGCGAAGGTTGCGGAGGCGGTGCTACCAGCTCATCGCCGAGGCTACGGAGCTGCTCATCGTAGCGTCTGTACCATCGAGGTCCGAGGACGAGACGGCTGGGCCACGGAGTGAAGTGCGTACTGACGGAGGAGTCCCGGGCACGGGCATGGCGCCCGAAAGCCGCAAAGGGCCTAGCGGACAGGTCGCATAGTCGTAGCGCAGGGCTGCGCCATCGAGGTGACGGCTGTACTCGATGTCGGGAGTCTCTTCGGGAGGAGGTATGAAACGCCCAGCTGAAGGAGAGGTTCGCAGGGTCGTAGGGCACGCCTCGGAGCGGATGCCGACGGCGACCTTCGAGGGCAGGCCTTGGCTGCGGCGGTGCGTGAGGCTGTGAGCATCGTAGCTCCTTTGCGCTCCACGCTCCGTGGAGGTCGCTGAGGACAATCGGTGAGCCTCACGTCTCATCGAGCGGATTGTACTCGGTCAGCACTTGTCGTCACTGTAGTAGATGGGAGGGCACCTTCGCCTCGGGAGGGGGAGCTGGCCGAGCTCGAGCGTGGAGGCGAACTGATAGCACGATGGCTCGCGAGCGTGGCTCATCAGTGGGGCGTCGATAGCCCCGTAGGCCTAGCCGAGACGTATTGGCTCTAGGGTGGCTGCCCAGCCCGCCAGCTGGAGTGCTGTGTAGCGTCCTGCCCAGCCTGCTTCCCTCGTGAGAAGGCTGGCGCGAAGCTCATTGACCCAGACCCGACGACTGCGCGTGCGCCTGCGCTATTGCGCGACGCTGACGACCAGCGCCCGCACGCTGGAGAGGAGGACTGCTGAGGACGGGTGAGCGTCGCAGCGCTCGGCGTCGGGGGCGCGAGAAAGGGCGGTAGAGTGAGGCGCCACCGAGCCCTGCGTGGAGGAGCGCAGCGTCATGCTCCGCTTTGAGGCGACGAGGTCTTCTAAGCTGAGGTCGATGCTATTCTCAGGCCACGACGATCGGCGGTCGCGGGGGCTGAGACTGCATGTAGGCCCTGCGGGAGTGAGCGCGAGCGGTAGGCTGTAATCGTAGTAGTGCGGTGTAGTCGTCCGAGCTGAGGCGCACGAAGAGCGTCTCATCCCCACATCGCCCAGCCTCGTGAGGTCGCTGAGGAGCGCCTCGGTGCGATGGGCGAAGAGCTGACGGCGGTGGGCGACGCAGGTCGTACCGCACACGGCGGTAGACGCCACTTGCCTTCGCCTGCGGGGAGATCTCGAGGCGTAGGGAGAGGCCCTTTGCCTCATTCTGCTGGAGGCTCGCCGCACGCCGCGCATCGAGGGAGCGAGAGACGCCCTGGGGGAGTGTATAGGCTGACGGGTGCGGTCGGAGTGCCTCGATGCTGACCGACGACGGAGAGAAGCGGGTGGAGGTCGCGCGCTGTCCTCATCACGCGCTCCCCCAGGGCAGTGCGCCAGTCACCCGCACCTGCCGTGTAGCGAGTGCAAAGCGGCTGGGTCTCGCGGTCGAAGCCCGTGGTAGCGTCATGAAGCGCACACTTTCAGATCGCTGATGCCACCGATACGGCTGGTGAAGTTGCAGAGGGGGACTCGAAACTGATACGCACGTCACGGGAGAAGTCCTCCCATCAGCGGAGCTGGGCACCGACCCCGCGAAGCTGCTGAAAGTGATGAACCCACGGCCCCGCGACGAGATCCTCGGGCGTGAGATCTTCCGGCTCTAGTAGCGTCGAGCCTATTCGGCGCTGTAGTCGCCAGCGACATCCTCGGTGTCGGGGCTCACGGTCGCGGCGGTGCTGTAGCCATCGCAAGACGCTCCTGACGAGCTGCTGCTCGGTGCCGCTGCTGAAGTACTTTATAGCGCCCGGAGGACTCGCAGGCGCTCGGTGTCGGCGCGCCCCTGCGCGTGCGGTGGTAAACATCGCCTGCAGGGTCGGGAGTGGGGTCGGGCCGTCTTGCCAGCGCTGGAGGGTTAAACGCTGAGAGGCGGGAGCGTAGGCGCCGAGGAAGGAGTGTGCAGTCTGATGGCTGCGCTCGGCGGACGACAGCCGTTATCAGCCCGCGACGTCCGCTTCTCTCGCGCGCCTCGCTGCGTTGTCAGAAGGTGCATAGCCTGCACTGGCGTGTCGGCACTGACTCCCCAAGGTGTGGAGAGACCGTGCGCCCTGGCTGAGGTGTGAGCGGCAGACCATCCGTAGGAAGCGGTGGGCGCTCGTCGGGAAGTGATGTCCTCCGAGATATCTTCCGAGGGGTTGATGTACAGGCTCGCCGCCCACCGCTGGGGGCGCGCCCGTCGGCATAAGGATCATACGCGATGATCCGCACGTACCTCGACGTTACGCCGCCCGAAGTCCGGCTGTCTGATCGATCTGCGCACGATGCCTGCCCAGTTCTGCGTGGCGTCGCTTGATCTTTCCGCTGCAGGAGGTCGCATGCATTGAGGTTGTAAGGGCGAGCCCTTGGGATAGAAGCTGGAGCGAGAAGGTGATACAGTCGGCAGGCTGGCATTCACGCCCTGCACGATTTGGGGTAAAGCCTCTGCCGTCGGGATATCGCGCACCAGATGTCGGCCTTCGCGAGGCTGAGGTCGCTGCGCGTATAGGCGTATAGGCACCGCGCCTACGTGCAAAAGAGCGGGTCGATGGTGAACCACGCGAGTCGTGCCTCTACGCTCTCCGTGAAGCGCAGGCAGTCACTGCGTACTATTCCCGCCGGGACGAGCGTCGCGGGTGTGGAGGACAAGCGCCAGGGCCTGTGGGCCCACCAGGTCGATGGCGGTATGTGCACAGCGTCGAAGCTCGGCCGGAGGTAAACTGCTGCCATCGCTGTACTACCTCTTGTAGTGCCTGGAGGAGCTGTGCCACTTCCTGCCGAGAGGGGAGAAGCGAAGCGGGCCGTGGAGGTCGGCTGACGAGGTGATCTGTAGGCGCGGGAGTGCGATTTCTGTCTGGTAGAAGAGGGTTGCAGCCCGACATCGTATTGCGCGCATACCTGCCGCGCGTGCTGCCTCGCATGTCAGGGGCATCTCTGAGGGGTGGATCAGGTGGCGCTGAGGCAGGCAAGGTCCCAGAGAAGCGGTAGCTGAGGCCTGAGGCCGATGAGGGTCCTGGTGCGCTGCTGGCTGAGGCGTCACCGCCTGGAGGCCTACCTCGATGGGCGTCTTGGCGTCGATGAGCTGGCGGCTGAGGATCTTCACGCGCCCTGCGGTGTAGCTGACGGTGAGCAGTCCGGTGCCTCGTGAGGAGGCGCGCCACGTCACGCCGCTGGCACGTGTCGAGCCTGAGCGATCTACCGTGCCGAGGAGATCTCCCGCGTGAGGTGGCACGGCATTCGCCTCGCAGGTAGTCTATGCTTCCGAGCGCTGGGCATCTGACGGCGGTCATCGTGTAGGAGCTCGGGGAAGGTGATGGCGGTCACCCAGCTCCCTGCGCCGAGAGCCGTCGCGGAGTGTCGAGCCGAAGTGGCCTGGCGTGCAGAAGACCAGCCTTCGCTGGAGCGCGCACAGCCCTCCACGAAGCTTCAGCGCCCGCTCACTGCGTACGCCTCCTGCTGGGCGTCAAGGCGGTCCAGTCCGAGGACGCTGAGGAGCTGCTTAGTTCTTCAGCGGCCATCAGGCAGTGGTAGGCAGGCGCCCCTGCGCGTCATCGCGCAGACGAGACGCTCGAGCTGGGAAGCCCGTACGCCGCAGAGCGGTGATAACACTGCGCCAGCGGTAGAGACGTGCGTATCATCAGCGGCTGCCAGTGGAGCCTTCGTTTAGAGAAGTCCCGTGCCTTGAGGAGCTTGACGAAGAGTAGGGAGGAGGTGCCTCGGATTGGTCGGCTGCGAACTCCCCACGTAGACCTTCCGTGCAGGCAGAACCCATATAGGCTACGGGCGAGTCTGTCGGCGGGCGAGTGCGTGCGAGGCTGAGGTAAGCTGAGGGTATGCTGGTGTGCAGTGGTGTCAAAGGCGGCGTGCGCTCCCGATGCGCTCGTAATATGCGCGTAGGGCAAAGTAGTGCTGGAGCTGAGGGCGCTGAGCTGGCGAAGAGAGGCATGCGGGCGGTGAGCAGGAGGCGGTCTGCACCGCCGTTGGTGGGATGCTTGAGTGGGCCAGTGAGCGATGAAGCCGCTAGTGCAGCGCTGGGCTCACGAGGCCAGCGCCAGCGCACGTCACGCGGCATCGCCGAAGCGCCCACGGCGGCCCTGTCACCCAGACCCTCGATGCGGGTGGGATCTGTACCGAGTGCAGCGCGTAGGCAGGCCTTGAGCGCACTGCCGCTACCGAGTGCTAGTTAGTCTCTGAGGAAGAAGCGCGCAGGGCGTCGTAGCTCGAGGCGGAGAGCCCAGCGTGCTGGTCTGGCTCGCCCCTCACGGCCTGGAGTAAGCGACGGCGTCGCTGCGCAGTGCTGGCTCAGGAGGAGGCGGCCTTGAGACGCCCCATCTGGAGCTGCGTGCAGGCCTAAAGAGAGCGTCCCACCACTGATGAGGCGCATTGCGGGCCTTTCATCGAGCCGCCCCCACCCGATGAGCTTGATGATGCGCCCTCCGCACCTCAGCGCTAGCGGGAGCTTCTTCGTGTCGAAGTCAGGAGGATGCGGTGCTTGTAGTTCAGCCTGCTCTTGGAACTTTCTGTCGTCCTGAGCGGCGCGCTGCACACCAGGCCTGGACCTTCCTCGAAAGCTTCAGCAGTGGTTCTGCTTTGCGCGCACTGCGGTAGGGGCGGCTGCGGAGCGAACGTCTTCCTGCCGAGAGGCAGGTCGGCGCGCCCTGGCAGTTGAGATTGCAGGCAGGGCCAGCCGAAGATGCGGTCGATGACCCCACGGCGTACGGGCTTGCCTCGTCCGCTGGGTGCTGCCAGGTGCGTACCGGGGCGTTGAGGCTGGTCCCAGTGGAGCCTTTGGACCACGGAGGCCTGTAGCGGAGGTATTTCGGCGAAGGTCTAGGGTGAGTGCCGACGGCTGGCCGTCGAGAAGGTCGTCAGGTAGTAGCGCCTACTCTTCGGCTCATAGACGAAGTGCGTCTCGAAGTGTAGCGAAGAGGGTGGCGCCAGCCTCGCGGGAGATGCCGCCGCCGCCGTGGTGGGGATGTGGCGAGCGGCGGCTGAGGACGGCCGCGCCGAGAAGGAGGCTTCCCAGCAGGCGTCGGATGTGCTCTGGTGACCCATTGCTGCACGCACGATGCCTTTAGAGGAGCTTGAGGCTCTGCTTTGATGAGTCCTCGACGCTGATGGCGGCCAGGAGGCGATGAGCCTCGCGCACGACCTTCTGAGCGGAGGCTTCGACAGCCCAGCTCTTCAGGGCGCTGACGGCTTCTGCGTGGTGGGTGCCGGAGTGGCTGCACCTTCTGCCGCGAGGTCGTGGGGATAGAAGCCGTCGCGGGGCTGGCATCTCCCTCGAGAGCGAGCTTGCTGCGCAGGTCGACGAGGATACGCCAGCGGTCTCTAGCCAATCTTTGATCGCTCTTGAGGCCTGGATCTGCCGAGCGTGATGATGCCTCGCCAGCCCGTAAGCGTAAAGAGCCGAGGATGATACGAGCGTATTCGGCCCGACACCCGAGACGGTCACCGATGGCGGAAGAGGTCTCGCTAGCCGCCGTAAGCGAAAGCCGTAGAGTAGGTGAGCATCCTCGCGAGCGATCCGGTGATGAGGATCTTGCCTCCTTCCGTCCGGAGAGGGCGGTGCAGGTAGCCGGCGAGATGGCCACTGTGAGGTAGCGCACGCCCGCGGCACCCGACTGCGACGCGCGCGTAAGTTCCGTGTAGGCTCGGCGAAGGTGCTAGCTATCATCGGATATGGGATATTGTCTTGCTGTACTGTCGTCGCGGCAAAGTTGGGAGGCGTTATCTCCCTGCCAATGTGTGGGTGTTGGTGTTTGGGTTGGGGGGTTGTTTGTGTGGGTGCTGCCTTCTGTCGTTTCGGCTGCGCTCTTAGCCTTGCTGTGTAATTCGCAAGAGGGTGTTCGACCGAGATGCTTGTGCTTTTGATGCAGCGCCTGCGGGAGCGTATCGGAGTGCCGCAGCTAGGGGAGAAGAAGGCTCCGTGTGTGTAGAGGAGTGCCGCCGGCTATAAAGCTACTGGAGCTCGACCTATATAGGTCGCTGAGCTGACCTGGCATATAGGATGCCCATGACCTATATTGCTTGGCTTCGTGACCTCTATATAGTTGCTGTTCTGCCTCGGGATAAAAAGCTGCGACGAGCGTAGCAGATAAAGCGTTTGACCACGTACGGCTCTAAGATCTACGTACGTGGATATTTGAGCACTGACGTACCTGGTCTTAAGACTACGTGCGTAGATAGAGAAATTCTACCACGTGAATGCGCTTTTCCCTTCACGAGAAGGACGCTTTCTTCCCTCCGCTGGGTAAGAGGAGACGCAGAGTGACAGGTGAAGGGCTTGTGTGTCACTTCTTTGAGAGGGGTACTGAGGAGCTGAGCGCGCGATGCCTTAGTACCTCACAGATGTAGGACGGACTCTAGGCAACAGTCTCTATAGGCGTTCACCCGCGACCCATATAGGTTCGCTCTTTCCTCTCCTATTCGCCCCATTCCTACCAGCGCTGGATGGATGGTATGCTCATCCTTCTCATCGCTTGACCTCTTCCCGCTCTTACGCGCGCGTTCATTACTTAACTTATATAACACTTAGATGTTTTGTATAGAGGAGCGCGCTCGGGTGGGGGTGGAAGTCGATGGGGTGCGGAAAATCGACCCACATCGTAGGTGCGCGTTTTCGCATATTCAAGAAAGTGCGCAGGTCGCAACCGAATTAGCGGGATAATTTAACTCCCACAAGCCCTGCTGAATGAGGAGAAGAGGCGTCTTCTTCTGCACCCCGTAGATAACAAAGCCAATGTAGTCTATGCGTAGAGCACTTCCTTGCGGTAGGGAAGAGGTCCCGGGTTCAAGTCCCGGCATCGGCTCCGCTGTTGAGCCGACGTAGTGATACGCAATTCTAGAATACAACGAAGTATTTCTAAGCATAGTTACAATTTGAAGTCTGGCTAAAGAAACATTTAACAGATCTGAAACTACACGTAAACATTGGCACTGATCGGTCACGTCAGACCACGGTAAGACGACTCTTTCACCGCAGCAACTCACGACGGTGCTTGCTAAGAAGGGTCTCTCTGAACTCCGTTCTTTCTCTGACTCCATCGACAATGCTCCGAAGAAAAGGAACGTATCGCGATCAACACCTGGGCGTCGTTGAGGCATGAGACGGCCAACCGTCACTACGCCCACGTTGGACCGCCCAGGTCACGCTGGACTGGCGTGAAGAACATACGGTCACGGGTGCCGCTCAGATGGACGGTGCCATCATCGTAGTTGCTGCTACGATGGTCCCATGCCCCAGACGCGTGAGTACGTACTCTGGCTCTGTCAGGTAAACGTTCCTCGTCCTCGTCATCTCATGAACAAGTGCACATGGTTGACGACGAAGAAATGCTCGAACTCGTAGAAATGGACATGCGCGAGCTTTCTCCAGCGTACGAATTCGACGGCGACAACACCTGTTATCCGTGGTTCTGCCCTCGGTGGTCTCTAATGGAGTCTGTTAAGACAGGATGCTGAGCCCATGGACGCTGTCGACACCTGGATCCCCTGCCTCCTCGCGACATCGATAAGCCTTCCTTACGCCTCGTCGAAGACGTATTCGATCACCGGTCGTGGTACGGTAGCTACGGGTCGTATCGAAACGGGTGTTATCCACACGGGTGATGAAGTTCAGATCATCGGTCTCGTGCAGAAGGTCTCAAGTCCGTTGTTACGGGTGTTGAAATGTTCCGCAAGATCCTCGACGAAGGTCAGGCTGGTGACAATGTCGGTCTCTCCTCCGTGGTATCGACAAGAACGAAATCAAGCGTGGTATGGTCATCGCTAAGCCTCGGTCAGGTAAAAGCCCCACTCGCTTCAAGGCTTCTGTCTCACGTCCTGAAGAAGGAAGAAGGTGGCGCCACACCCTTTCCGCCAACAAGTATCGTCCTCAGTTCTACATCCGTACGCTCGACGTAACTGGTGAGATCACTTCCCTGAAGGTAGAAATGGTGATGCTCGCGACAACGTTGAGATCAACGTCGAACTCATCTACCCAGTAGCTTGCAACGTAGGTCTTCGCTTCGCCATCCGTGAAGGTGGCTGTACGGTAGGTTCGGGTCAGATCACCGAAACCTCGACTAATCATCAGATAGTCTCAAAGTAAGGGACAGACGAGGCGCCTCGTCCCGTCTGTCCCTTCTTCTACGGGTTTAGCTCAGTTGGTAGAGCACTGGTCTCCAAAAACCAGGTGTCGGGAGTTCGAGTCTCCAACCCGTGCTAAATAGGAAACGATAATGAGTTTCATTAAGAAGATAGAGGCGCGCTAGCGCCTCGTATGTCGAGCTTACACAAGGTGTCCTGGCTGTCAAGTTCAGAGAGTCACCATTAGTGCTGTGGTGGTGATGGTTGCTCTCATCATCGCTCTGGTCGTTTTAGGATGGACAAGACTTTTGAGACCATCCTTGATTTTGTGTATAGCCGTATCGAGCTCTGTTTCGCTGAGGACCTTCCCCATCATGACTGGAAGTAGCAGAAAAGAGATTCTATGTGCTCCGAGCCGTCAGCGGCAAGGAGGCCAAGGTGTGAGCAGCTGGAGGCTGAGATGAAGAATACTAATCTTGGTCAGTATGTCTCCCAGGTGGTCATCCCCACAGAGAAGATCGTGACCCAGCGTGCTGGTAAGAAGGTCATCAAGGAGCGTCCTTACCTCCCAGGCTATGTGCTCGTGGAGGCCGCATTGCTCGGCGATGTAGCCCACACCCTGCGCAATATGCCTAACGTCATCGGTTTCCTCGGAGCGAACAAGGGTGGAGAACCCGAGCTCGCCCAAGAGAAGTGAAGTGAGCGCATCCTCGGTCGTGCAGACCAGATGGCTGACTCTGAAGGGGTGTACGACCCGAGCTCTACGTGGGCGATGTGGTACGTATCATCGATGGTGCTCGCTAACTACGAGGCTACTGTCAAGAGTAACCTCGAGAAGCAGAAGTCTCATGTGATGGTGAAGATGTTTGGACGTAAGACTCTGCTGGAGCTCAATTATTCGCAAGTGGTCAAGGAGTGCTTGTCTACGCAGGTGCTCCTTCTCACGTTCTAGTGTGACACTTAAGATTCAAGACAATGGCTAAGGAAGGTTGGACAACAAATTGCAAAATTAAAGGTGGGGCTGCAAACCTCACCTCCCGTGGACCTGCTCTTGGTGCCAAGGGATCAATATACTGGAGCTTTGCAGCAATCCAATGCCAGAAACTCAAGACCAGGCTGGTAGCAATCCTCCCCGTAGTGATCACTTTACTATGCTGACAAGTCTTTTGATTTCATCGTCAAGACCCTCCCGTCGCTGTACAGCTCAGCGAAGCAGCAAAGCTCAAGAGTGGCTCTGCACAGCCTAAACCGTAATAAGGCAGCTGAACTGACGTGGAACAGGTCCGCGCGACGTCACAGGATAAGATTGTCGATCTGAACTGCTCACCGTCGAAGCTGCGATGAAGATCGTCGCTGGTACTGGCTCGGTGCATGGGTATCACCGTAGCGCGAATCTCCGGCAATCTAATCAATAGAGATGAGTAAACTTACGAAAAGCAAAGATCGCTTTAGCAAGATCGAGCCGAAGATCTATTCACCCGCGAAGCTTCGCGCTGGTAAAGCGAAAATCACCGATACCAAGTTCGATGCTTCTGTTGATGGATGTTCGCCCTCGACGTCGATCCTGCAAGGCAAATCAGATGGTTCGTGGCGTCGTTACCCTCCCCACGGTACGGGAAGCAGGTACGTGTGCTGCGCCTGTACCCTGATAAGGAAGCTCGGCCCAGGCCGCTGGTGCTGACTATGTCGGCCCGATGAGTACATCGAGAAGATCCGCGTGGCTGGACCGATATCGACGTCATCATCACCATGCCCGCTATCATAGAAGATCGGGGCTCTGGGTCGCACTCGGTCCTCGTGGCCTCACAAACCCAAGAGCGGTACGGTAAACTCAACGACATCGCTGCTGTCAAGGAAGTGAAGTCTGGTAAGATCTGACTTCAAGGTCGACAAGACGGGGATCGTCCATACTTATCGGTAAGGTCTCTCTCGGCTGATCAGATCTCACGACAACGCTAACGAGATCATCACGACGCTCCTCCGCCTCGCCTTATCCCGCTGCTAAGGGTACGTATGTCAAGAGCACCACCTCTCCAGCACGATGAGCCCAAGTATCAAGATCGATCCAAGTCAGTAGAAGAATAATAACAGAGGAAGAAATCAGAGAAAGGAAAATAGGCACCGTCGTAGAGCAGCTCAAGGGCTACCTCAACGAGTACCCACACTTCTACCTGACCAACATCGAAGGCCTGGACGCCGCCAAGACCGCCCAGCTCCGTCGCGCTTGCAACAAGTATCCAGTCTGTAGTAGCTAGAACACCCTGCTTCGCCGCGCCTTCTGAGTCCGAAACACAGACTTCGCTGCACCTCTATCCAGCGTGGGAACACTCGCTATCATGTTCACCACGGTAGCTAACGCCCCGCCAAAGATCATCAAGGACTTCTGCCGATGACAAGAAGGAAGAGTCCAAGCTCGGCCTCCAAGGCCGCTTTATGCTGAGACGGGCTTCATTGCGCCGACCAGCCGCTGAACTTGTCGCTATCAAGAGCAAGGAAGAGCTTATCGCAGACGTCGTCGTTCTCCTCCAGTCTCCCATTCGCAACGTCATCCCTGCTCTTGAAAAACAAGGGCGATATGAAGCTACCAGCTGCTGAATAAGAGGAGTCCTAACCATCCCACAAAACAAAAACAACAACAACGAAATAACTAATCGATATGGCAGATATCATGCAATTGCCGAACAGCTTTGTAAACCTGACGGTAAAGGGAAGCAGGAACCTGCAGCTATCCTTAAGGACGAGTACGGAATCGAACCAGCAGCCGCAGCTGTTGTCGTAGCGCACCCCGCTGAAGGCGCTCAGGAAGAAGAAAAGAGCCTTCGACGTTATCCTCAAGAGCGCTGCGCTGCTAAGCCCAGGTAGTAAAGGCTGTCAAGGAACACTGCGGCCTGGGCTCAAGGGAAGCTAAGGACATCGTGTGTCGCTCCCTGCTCCTGTTAAGGAAGGCGTAGACAAGGCTACTGCAGAAGCTCTCAAGAAGGCTCGTGAAGCTGGTGCTAAGTAGAACTTGGTAAGCCCACCCATAGCACCTCTAATCAGGGATGTTACAGATCTCGACGAGTCTTAACCATTTCGTGTCTAAACATTCCTGAACCCCCTTTTCACCAAAAGAATCAATAGATGGCTTCCAATCCAAAAATCAGGAGAATAACTTGCTCTGATAAAGAACCCTCGTCTTCCCAGACTCTTAGAGGTGCAGCTGAAGTCCTTCCGCGACTTCTTCCAGCTCGACACCGCTACGGAGAGCCGCAAAGTCGAGTGCCTATATCGAGTCTTCAATGAGAACCTCCCTATCGCTGATACGCGTAATAACTTTGTTCTCGAATTTTCCGATTACTATGTCGATCCTCCTAGTACACTATCGAGGAATGCCTGAGCGAGGTCTGACCTATAGCGTCTGGCGCGGAAGCTAGCTGCTCTGTACCGACCCCGACCACGAGGACTTCAGCACCGTAGTGCAGGATGTCTTCCCCGGGCTACATCCTTATATGACGGAGCGGGTACGTTTGTCATCATCGGAGCTGAGCGCGTCGTCGTCTCGCAGCTCCACCGTTCTCCTGGGTGTTCTTTTGCACGAGCACGCACACCAACGGCTCGCAGCTCTACTCGGCACGTATCATTCCTTTCATAGCTGTGGATCGAGTTCGCTACGGACATCAACAATGCCGCGTGCTTACATCGACCGTAAGAAGAAGCTCCCCGGACGACCCCTGCTGCGTGCTATTGGCTGAGTCGATAAGCAGATCCTCGATCTCTTCGATCTCTCCGAAGAGGTGAAGGTCACGCGCGCTAACCTTGAGAAGCATATCGGTCGCCGCCTGCTGGCCGCGTCACCAAGACTTATATCGATGACTCCAGCGATGAGGATACGGGTGAAGTCGTTCCATGGAGCGTATCACCGTCCTCGTAGAGCGTGAGGCAGAGATCACGAAGACAACATCGACCTGATCCTCGAGTCGAGCAATAAGACGATCCTCTCCACAAGGAGAAGACCGAGGATTCTTCTGGACTTCACGCTGATCTTCAACACCCCGCAGAAGGACCCCTGTAAACTAGAGCACGATGCCCTCTACTATGCATTCCATCGTCAGCCGTGTAATGCAGATCCCGCCGATGAGGCCAACGTCATGAAGTCCTCTCGAACCTCTTCTTCTCCGACAAGCGCTATGACCTCGGTGAAGCAGGCCATCATCAACAGAAGCTCGGTCCGACATCGATCCCCGAGATACGCGTACCGGACCAACGAGGATATCGTGGCCACACGGGCAATTTCATCGGGCTTGTCAACTCCTAAGGAGGTCGTCGGACGATATCGACCACCTCGAACCGTCGTACGTACCGTCGGTGAGCAGCTCTATAATCAGTTCGGCGTCGTCTGGCCTGCATGGCTCTGTACTGTCCGTGAGCTGTATGAACGTCCGTGACAACGAAGTCTTCGTGCCCACGGATCTGATCAACGCTAAGGCGCGCTCTCTCGGTCGTCAACTCATTCTTCGGTACGAACGCGCTGTCGCAGTTCATGGACCAGACGAACCTCTGGCCGAAATCACGCACATGCGCCTCTCGGCCTCGGTCCTGGCGGTCTCTCCGTGAGCGTGCTACTTCGAGCGTCCGTGACGTGCAATACTAGACCCACCACGGCCGCCTCTCGTCCTATTGAGACGCCTGATACGACATCGGCTGATCTCTTCGCCTGTGTCTATGCGTGAAGATCAATGACCTCGGTCTTCATACGACGCCTTACCGCAGCGTCGAGAATGGAAGGTTGACTCTCCGATGAGGCTCTGGCTACTATACCGCTGAGGAAGAAGAAGACCTCATCGTAGCTCAGGGAATGCCCTCGATGATGAAGGTAACTTCCTCCGCGACGCCGTCAAGGCACGTGTGAGGCTGACTTCCCTGTCGACGCCCGCCAGTTCAGCTGATGGACGTTGCGCCTACGCAGATCGCCTCTATCGCCGCTTCGCTCATTCCCCTTCCTGAGCACGACGATGCTAAACCGTGCGCTCATGGATCGAACATGATGCGTCAGGCTGTACCTTCCTCCGTCCCGAAGCTCCTATCGTCGGTACGGGTATCGAGGCTCAGCTGGTACGTGACCCCGTACGCAGATCGTAGCAGAGCGCGCTGGTGAGAGGTCTCGTCGACGCTACCTCATCAAGATCCCGCTACGACCGCACGGATGACGAGCTCTTCGTGTTTCAAGATCCCATCACGACCTACAGCCTGCCCGGTTCCGCAAGACGAACCAGAGCACCACGATCGACCCGTCGCCCCATCTGCTTCAAGGGTCAGCGTGTCGAGGCTGGTGATGTCTCACCGAAGGCTACTCTACCCAGGCCGGTGAACTCGCTCTCGGTCGTAACGTCCAGGTCGCTTATATGCCTGAAGGGTTACAACTATGAGGATGTTATCGTGCTGAACGAACGCCCGTCCGCGAAGACTTCTTCACCTCTGTCCACGTCGACGAGTACACGCTCGAGGTACGTAGACGAAGCGCGTCTCGAAGAACTTCACTTCAGCGATATCCCCAACGTCAGCGATGACGCTGCGAAGAACCCTCGATAGAACGGTATCATCCGTGTCGGGGGCTCGCGTCGAGCCAGGTGATATCCTGATCGGAAAGATCACGCCTAAGGGTCGAGCCGGATCCACGCCAGAAGAAAAAGCCCTCCGTGCCATCTTCGGTGATAAGGCTGCTGACGTACGATGCTTCACCCGCGGCTACGCCTCACTGCGTGGTGTCATCGTCGATACTGAAGCTCTACCTAAGGCTGCTAAGAAGAATCGCCCGAGCTGAAGCTGATGCTGTCTCGCCCTCGAAGAGAAGGCAGAGCGCAGAGGCTGTGTGAGCTCTTCATCGACAAGCTCTTCGCTGACCTCAGCAAGACCTGTAAGAACAGCGTGAAGGACTCTCGGTGTCTGAGAAGATCTGCAGGGTGCTAGTTCACCCGCACCGAACCGCGAGGCTCTGAACCACAACGAGATCATCTTCGGGGTGGACGGGCAACGAGCACGGATAAGCTCATCACGGAGGTGATCTCCAACCACCTCAAGAAGTCTATGAATACGAGCTCGGATCTCCGTCAAGAAGCTCGACGAGACCATGGTGATGAACTGCCCTCTGGGCATCATCCAGATGGCTAAGGTCTCATCGCTATAGCGTAAGATCCAGGTCGGTGATAAGACGGCAGGTCGTCACGGTAACAAGGGTATCAGTCTCTAAGGTCGTCCGCCAGGAAGATATGCGCCTTCCTCGCAGATGGTACGCCTGTCGACCTCTGTCTGAACCCCTCGGTGTGCCTGGAATCGAACCTCGGTCAGACCTTCGAGGCTGTCCTTGCTTGGGCTGGCCGTCGTCTGACTGCAAGTTCGCTACGCCTATCTTCTGATGGTGCTTCGCTCGATGATATGCACGCTTGACGGATAAGGCTGGGCTTCGCAATGGTAAGACCCGACCTCTCGACGGTGGTACGGGTGCAGTTCGACCAGCCTGCTACGGTCGGTGTGACCATTTCCTCGCTCGGTCATATGGTCGATGACAAGATGCACGCTCGCTCCATCGGCTCTACTCGCTCATCACGCAGCAGCCACTCGGCGCAAGCGTTTCAGCACGGTGGTCAGCGCTTCGAGATGGAAGCTCAGCTCTGAAGCCTTTCGGTGCTTCGCACATCCTCCAGGAGATCCTCACCATCAAGTCTGACGACGGGCGCCTACGGGCGCCTACGACGTCGATCGCCAAGGGTGATCCGGCATGCCTACGCCTGCATCCCTGAGTCGCTCAACGTACTGCCTCAACGAGCTCAAGGGCTTAGGCCTAAGCTTTCTCCCTCGAATCAGATCCGCATTATTTCCTCTATTATGGCTTTCGCAGCGACAGACAAGTTAAAGAGTCAAACTTCACAGATCCGGATTTCTCTTTGCCCCCGAGGAGAGATCTTTAGAGAACCCATAGCGGCGAAGTGCTGGAAGCCCGGAGACCGTCAATCACCGTACCACAAGCCCGAGCGTGATGGGCTCTTCTGCGAGCGCATCTTCGGTCCCGTCAAGGGACTTCTGAGCGCCACTGTGGTAAGTATAGCGTGTCCGCCATCGCGGCATCGTCTGCGATCGATGCGGTGTCGAGGTCACGGAGAAGAAGGTACGCCGTGCGGCGTGCGTACTCGCTGGAGGTGCCCATCGCACACGTCTGGTACTTCCGCTCACTCCCCAACAAGATGGGCTACCTCCTTGGTCTCTCACCAAGTTAGCTCGAGTCTCACTCATCTCACTGGCTGAGCGCTATGCGTCCCTCACTTCCTAGGTGGTGGTGCTGCCCAGTCTCGCATCAACGATGACCTGACGAAGGGAGACCGCCGCCAAGCCGCTCGTAAGGATCCCGTATCCCGTCTTCACCAGAAGAGCAGTACTTGACTACCTTGATTACCCTCGGATCAGGAGTATCCAGGCAATGCACAGCCTGAAGACTCCGATCCCGAGAAAGTTCATCGTAGACGGGTGCTGAGGCGATCTGACGACATGCCTGCTCGCTTCGGACCTCGATGCCCTTTGTCCTACGAGCTGCGCCACCAGTGCCAGCACCGACGGCTCACAGCAGCGTAAGAACGAAGCCCTCAAGCGCCTTTCAGGTCGCAGAGCTTCCGCGCCTCCAAAGAATGCCAACCGCCCGAGTGGATGATCGCGAAGGTGCTGCCTGCCATCCCACTCGATCTCCGTCCGCTTGTACCTCCTCGATGGGGATCGCCCGCTGCTGTCTGACCTCAACGACCTCTATCGTCGTGTGACTCATCCGCAACAACCGTCTGCAGCGTATGATCGAGATCAAGCGCCCTGGAGGTCATCCTGCGCAACGAAAAGCGCATGCTCCAGAGGCCGTCGACTCACTCTCTGACAACTCGCGGGTGCCGGCGCCGTACGCTCCGACAACAACCGCCCTCTCAAGTCCTCTCGATAGCATGGCAAGTAGGGCTGCCTGTCTGAACCTCCTCGGTCAGCGTGTCGACCACTCTGCCCGTTCGGTCACCGTCGCCTGACGCTGAAGCCGCACGATGAGTGCGGTCTCGCCTAAGTACATGGCTGCCGAGCCTCTACACAAGCCCTTCGTCATCCGTGTAGCCCATCGAGCGCGGTATCGTCAAGACGGTCAAGGTGAGCGCCAAGAAGATCGTCGACCGCAAGGATCCCGTCGTATGGCTATCCTTCGAGCACGCCGCGAGGCCGCCATCGTCCTCGGAACCGTGCTCCGCCACTTCACCGTCTCGCATCCAGGCCTTCCAGCCTGAAGATGACTCGAGGGTAAGGCTATCCAGCTCCATCCACAACCTGTCCGCTTTCAACGCGGACTCTTCGACGGTGACCCGATGGCTGTCCACCTCTCGGCAACGAAGCTATTCGAAGCGCAGATGCCCGCGTTGCTTCGCACAATATTTCACCCCGCCAATGGTGCGCCTATCACCGTTCCTTCCGCAGGACATGGTGCTCGGCCTGTACTCACATCACCATGCTCCGTCCAGGTGCTAAGCGTGGCGGGCTGCATGCACTCTTCTACGGTGTCGTGAGGAAGCTACTCATCGCTTATACCGGAAGGTAAGTATCTGACCTCCGCGTGCCCTATCAAGGTCTACGTCGACGACGTCAAGCGATGGCGAACCCATCCGTCACATGGTCGACACATGGGGCGTCTGCTCGTCAGAGCGCAGGCTACCCAAGCGAAGTGGGCCACGTCAACGAAGTCCTCGGTAAGAAGAGAGCCTGCGTGACATCATCGGGTCATGTGATCAAGGTCTGCGGTGTGGCTATCACGGCACAGTTCCTCGATGATATTAAGAACCGGGTACTACATGGCCTTGGCGGTGGTTCTCCTTCAACCCGGTGACGCCATCATCCCCGAAGAGAAGGCTAAGCTCATCGCTGAGGGTTACGGAAGCTGTCGAAGAGATCATGATGAACTATAGCGGCGGGTTCATTGGCGAACAACGAGCGCTGGCTAATCAGATCATCGACACGTGGACGCACGTCAATAGCCAGCTCACGGCGGTATCGATGAAGCAATCTGAGCGAAGACAACCAGGGCTTCAACCTGTCTTCATGATGATGGACTCGAGTGCTCGTGGTTCGGAAGGAGCAGATCCGTCAGCTCTCCGGTATCCGTGGTCTGATGGCTAAGCCTCAGAAGAGCGGTAGCGAGGCGGCAGACTCATTGAGAACCCAATTCTCCTCGAACTTCATGAGGTCTTCCGTGCTCGAGTATCATCTCTACCACGGTGCTTCGTAAGTGGTCTCGCGATACGGCTCTGAAGACGGCTGACGCTGGTTACCTCGTCGCCGTCTCGTAGACGTCTCCGCAGGACGTCATCGCCACCGAAGAAGACGTGGTACGCTCCGTGGTCTCGTGGCTGCTGAGCTCACGCCGAAGGAAGACAACGACGGCGTAAAGTAGTAGCTACCCTCATGAGCGCATCCGTGTCGTGTCTCTGTACACGATGATGTGATCCATCCTACGGTGAAGTCCTCGTCCGCGCTGGCGAAGAGATCCGCGAAGCTGCTGCTGAGCGCATCCAGGCATCGCCCATCGAGCAGGTCGAGATCCGGCTCGCACTCTCCAATGGTGAGTTCGAAGGGCGGAACTGCGCTGCGTTACGGCCCGCAACTCGCTACGAACATCCTCGTCCAGAAGGGTGAGGTCGTCGGGTCACCGCCGCTCAGCTCCATCGCGAGCCTGAGACACAGCCGACGCTCCGCAATCTTCCACGTCGTAGCCTGAACGTCGCTACGCGCAATAGCGTGGGCCGCTAAGTACGTGATGGTATCGTCACCCTCGATGACCTGGGTGCGTCGCCGAAGCGGCTTCCGAAGATGGTGGCAAGCCCGCCGGTCATCGTCGTCAGCCGTAGCGACCGAGCCGGAAGATCTCCGCTAAGAATACGAAGCTCGTCCTCTCGCCTCTCGTCAAGGTGCCTTACGGTGCTAAGTGCCTTCTCTCGCTGAAGGTGAAGAGGTCAAGAAGGGTCAGACGCTCTCGAATTCGACCCTTCCAACGTTTCCTATCATCTCTCCGAAGCGGCAATGTCTCTGATAACCTCATCGAAGGCTCTCTACCTACCGCGCCGAGTCTGGACGAAGCTTTCCGGGTCCGGAAGGAAATGATCATCACCGAATCGAAGGACGTAAACGCCGTGTACCTGGTATCCATCGAGGACGCCAACGGTAACCTCCTCAAGAGCTACAACCTTCCCTGTAGGTGCTCATTGTCGTCCAGGGAGAAACCACCCGAGATCCACGTCGGGAAACGTTTCGCTAAGATCCCTGCCTTGATGAGCAAGGCTGGCGACATCATCGGTGGTTCGTTCAAACACGGAGCTCTTCGAAGAATGCAACCATCTCAACCTGTTGTCGTAGCAGAAGTCGATGGTGTCGTCTCCCTTCGGTAAGAGCCTCAAGCGTAATCGTGAGGTCATCGTCACCACCCGCTCGGCGCTGAGCGGGCACCGTACCCCACTCTAAGCAGATCCTGTCCAGGAGGGTGACCTGGTTCACGCTGGCATGCCCTCTGACGGTGCTATCACGCCCACCGACATCCTCGAGATCATGCCCACGGCTGTCCAGGAATACATCGTCAACGAAGTCCAGGACGTTCACCGCAGGTGAAGATCAACGACAAGCACTTCGAGGCTTATCCGCCAGATGATGCGCAAGGT